>Ga0182740_1000041_pt1 | contig 256657 bp, 249 predicted proteins | sample eDN5th37CKraftBY_FD_128872 | JGI IMG/M metagenome (GOLD analysis project Ga0182740, IMG submission 128872) | Enriched backyard soil microbial communities from Emeryville, California, USA - eDNA 5th pass 37_C Kraft BY (version 2) (version 2) | ecosystem: Environmental > Terrestrial > Soil >... | reverse complement strand
TCCCCGCACGAGATCTGTCCAGGAAATCGCCATGTCGTGATCGAGCTTGAAGCGCCAGTGCGGCGTGCGCCCCTCCGCTTCATAGGCGGCGATCTGGGCGGCCGTGAGCTCCAGTGCCGCGCGATCATAAACAGGCGGCAAGCCACGGCCGAGCAGCACCTTGCGTCGCAGGTCCAGCTCCTGCGCCGTCTCGTAGCAGGGATAGACGCGCCCCGCGTCCCGCAGCACCGCGAACCGCGCCTCGTACAACGCGAATCGTTCCGACTGGCGCACTTCGCCTTCCATCGTCAGCCCAAGCCAGCCGAGATCGGCACGAATCCCCTCGACGAACCGCTCCTGCGAGCGCTCGCCATCGGTATCATCGATCCGCAGCCGGCAAATGCCGCCCTCATGCTGTGCCCACAGCCAGTTATGCAGGGCTGTGCGGATATTGCCGACATGCAATTCGCCGGTCGGCGAAGGCGCGAAACGGGTAACGACGGTCATGGGTTCAACCCGTCCTGAATGCATTGGTGATGGGATAGCGCCGGTCACGCCCGAAATTGCGACGCCCCAGCTTCACGCCCGGCGGTGCCTGCCGGCGTTTGTACTCGGCGACATAAAGCAGCCGCTCAATGCGGGCGACCGTTTCGCGCTCGAAGCCCATGGCGACGAGTTGGTCGACCGATTTCTCCTGCTCGACCAACCCGTAGAGGATCGGATCGAGCACCTCATAGGGTGGCAGGCTGTCGGAATCTTTCTGATCTTCGCGCAATTCGGCCGTGGGAGGCTTGGTAATAACGCGCTCCGGCATCACCGGACCGTCCGGGCCGAGGCAGAGATCGCCCCGGTTGGCGTTGCGCCAGCGCGAGAGGTCGAACACGGTGGTCTTGTAGGCATCCTTGAGCACCGAATAGCCGCCTGCCATGTCGCCATAGATGGTCGCGTAGCCGACGCTCATCTCGCTCTTGTTACCGGTGGTGAGCAGCATGTGGCCGAACTTGTTGGAGAGCGCCATCAGCGTCACGCCACGCAGGCGAGACTGGATATTCTCCTCCGTGAGATCGGCCGAGCGGCCCGCGAAGGCCGGCGCCAGCATGGCGTCGAACGCCTCCGCGCCCGGAACAATGGAAATGGTATCCAGCCGGCAGCCGAGCATCCGCGCGCAGCCCTCCGCATCCTCCAGGCTTTCCCGGCTGGTGAATCGGGAAGGAAGCATGACGCACCACACCTTGTCGGCGCCAAGCGCATCCACCGCAACGGCCGCGCTCAAGGCACTGTCGATGCCGCCCGAAAGGCCGAGCACCACCCCGGGGAAGCGGTTGCGCGTCACATAGTCGCGCAGGCCAATCACCATGGCATGGTAGATATCGGCCGGCCGTGGATCGAGCACATGAGCCGGGCCGGGCGCGCAGACCCAGCGGCCGGCAGCATCGGGCGCCCAATCGGTCATGACCAGCGCCTCCTCCCAGTCGGGCAGCATGTGCGCGACCTCGCCGGTGGCATTGAGCACGAAGGAAGCGCCGTCGAACACCAGTTCATCCTGCCCGCCCACCCGGTTGAGGTAGAGGATCGGCAGGCCGGTCTCGCGTACCCGGGCGGCGCAGACGCCATGGATTCTGCGGTCGTCTTTGCCGACCTCGAACGGGCTGCCGTTGATGTTGACGAGGATCTGCGCGCCCCGCTGGGCGAGATGCGCGGCCACGTACGGGAACCAGACATCCTCGCAGATCGGCAGGCCAAGGCGAATCCCCCGAAAGTCGACAGGCTCGGGCAACGGCCCTGGCGCGAACAGGCGCTTCTCGTCGAACGTGCCGTAATTGGGCAATTCGCGCTTCTGGCGGATGGCTGAGATCCGGCCCCCGTCCAACAGCGCCGCGCAGTTGAACAGCAGCCCATCGTTGGTGATAACCGTGCCGACCAGCATTGCCGGCCCGCCATCGGCCGTCGCGTCGGCAAGGCGGTGAAGCTGCTCTTCGGCGCGGGCGACGAGCGCGGGCTTGAGCACCAGATCCTCGGGCGGATAGCCGATGAGCTGCAATTCAGGATAGACGATCAGGTCCGCGCCGGCCTCTGCGGCCTGCGCCCGCCACGCCAACATCGCGTCAGCATTGCCGGCAAGGTCACCCATGGTCTGGTTGAGTTGCGCCATTGCGATGCGGAGACGGTCGGTCATGGCGGGGCTCTAGAGCATTTTCGAGCTGGATGGAAACAGGCCGAGCACGTCCATTATTCACCTAGGCCATTCATCCGACGGGACACCGGATGAGGCGCAACGGTCGCCTGAAGCACGGGCGCAGAAACATCCGCCTTCCCTTGGACGTTTCGCGCGGCTAGAGGAACGGCTCATCTACAGGTGAACCAGGGACTCCCGGCATGAAGCTCATTTCTGGCAACGGCAACCTGCCGCTGGCGCAGGCGATCGCCAGCTATGTGGAACTGCCGCTCACCCAGGCCAGCGTGCGCCGCTTTGCCGATGAGGAAGTGTTCGTCGAGGTGCACGAGAATGTGCGCGGGGAGGACGTGTTCGTCATCCAGTCCACCAGTTACCCGACCAACGACAACCTCATGGAGCTGCTCATCATGATCGACGCGCTCAAGCGCGCGTCGGCCAAACGGATCACGGCGGTCATCCCCTATTTCGGCTATGCCCGGCAGGACCGGAAACCTGGCCCGCGTACGCCGATCTCGGCCAAGCTCGTCGCCAACCTCATCACCGTGGCAGGCGCCAACCGCGTGCTCTCGGTGGACCTGCATGCCGGGCAGATTCAGGGCTTCTTCGATATCCCGACCGACAATCTGTTCGGGGCGCCAGTCATGTCTGCGGATATCCAGGCGCGGTTTCCGACCGACAATCTCATGGTCGTTTCACCGGATGTCGGCGGCGTGGTGCGCGCCCGCGCACTGGCCAAGCGGCTGAACAACGCCCCGCTCGCTATCGTCGACAAACGTCGCGAGCGCGCCGGCGAATCGGAAGTGATGAACATCATCGGCGACGTGAAAGGACGCTTCTGCGTGCTGATCGACGATATCGTCGATTCGGCCGGTACGCTGTGCAATGCCGCGAGCGCGCTGAAGGCGGCCGGCGCAATCGACGTAGTTGCCTATGTGACGCACGGCGTGCTCTCAGGCGGCGCGGTCGCGCGGGTGGACGGTTCGGACCTGCTCGAACTGGTGATTACCGACAGCATTCTCGCTACCGAAGCGGTGCGCAACTCCGCGCGCATCCGCCAACTCCCGATCTCGCCGCTCCTCGGCGAGGCGATCCGCCGCATCGCCGATGAAAGCTCGGTCAGCTCGTTGTTCGATTGACTGGCACGGCGCGCCCCTCCGTGCCGGCAAAGGCCCTGCCGACCGCTCCGACGGCAAAGCCGCACGAGCCGATGTAGCGGGTCTGCCAAACCACAGCGGAAGGCGGATGATTTGGCGATTATCACACTGCCGTGCTGGCCATGGGTCCAGTGCACTGCCATGAGAGCGCGATGAGTCCCCGGACCCACCTCCCTGACGCCCATGCGCCGTTCATTCTGCTCGACGATGCGAGCCAGAATGAGACCGGACGCGCAATGCTGTTCCGTGATCCCGTCGACATCATCCGCGCCGAAAGGATGGACGAGGTTTTGCCGGCACTAGCCCGGGTCGAGGCGGCATGCAGGCAGGGGCTCCACGCGGCGGGCTATCTCTCCTATGCCGCCGGTCACGCCTTCGAGCCCCGCCTGGCGACTTATGACGCACGCGAGGGGGATGACGGCCCCTTGCTCTGGTTCGGCCTTTTCGAGCAGCCCCACGAACTGGTGTCGCGCGACGTGCCCGGCCTGCTCCCCGCGCCCGATCCGCGAGCAATCGGCGCGGTCGACCCCCTCATTTCCCGCGCCGATTACGACCGCGCGATCAGCGCCGTGCTCGCCTATATCCGCGCTGGCGATATTTATCAGGCAAACCTCACCTTCCCCGCATCGGTCGCCATTCCGGGCGATCCGCTGGCAGCGTACGCCGCCATCCGCCCCCTTGCCGCCGCAGGCTTTGGAGCGTTGGTGCGCCATGACGGGCGGCATATCCTTTCCTTCTCGCCGGAGAGCTTCTTCAGCCTCGCAGCCGGACGCATCGAGACGAGACCGATGAAAGGCACCGCCCGCCGGCTCGTCGACGCCAGCGACGACGCCGCAGCCGTCGCGACCCTGGCCGCCGACCCCAAGCAGCGCGCCGAAAATCTGATGATCGTCGACCTGCTGCGCAACGACATCTCGCGCGTCACGCAGGCCGGCACCGTTCGCGTGCCGGCACTGTTTACGGTGGAAAGCTACCCGACCATCCACCAGATGATCTCGATCGTCGAAGGCCGCTTGCGCGATGGCCTCGGCCCGGTCGACGTGCTGCGCGCCCTGTTCCCCTGCGGCTCGATCACGGGCGCTCCCAAGCTGCGCGCCATGGAGGTAATCCGCGAGGTCGAGCGCTATGGGCGCGGGCTCTATACCGGCAGTATCGGCCATATCTCGCCGGACGGGTCGGCACGGTTCAATGTTGCGATCCGCACCATTTCATTGGAGAAAGGTGAGCGATACGGCCGGCTGGGTCTGGGATCCGGCGTGGTCGCGGACAGCCAGGCCGACGCGGAGTGGCAGGAATGTCTCGACAAGGCGCGGTTTATCACAGCGCGCTGATGAGGAGGGGACGGAAGGTGGCTGAGCTTGGGAGGGACGTGACGGTCGCCGCGCCGGCGTCGTTCGATCTGATCGAAACCATGGCGTTCGACCCCGCTTTGGGCCTGCCGATGCTGGAACTGCACATCGCGCGGTTGCAAGCCAGCGCCGATGCGCTCGGCTTCCGGTTCGACCGACACGCGCTGCGCAATGAGTTGCAGGCGGCGACGTTCGGCTTCGTCGAACCACGGCGGGTGAGGGTTCTGCTCGCGCGCAGCGGCGACATCGCGGTGGAAGTGCGTGGCCCGGTGCAATGGCCACAGGCGATCGTACAGGTGAGCCTCGTCCCGCGCACACTGCCCGCCGACGACGTGCGCCTGCGCCACAAGACCACCGACCGCCGCCCCTATGCCGAGGCCCTGAAGCGGGGCGGCACACTGGAAGTCGTGCTGGTGGACGAGCAGGGCTATGTCACCGAGGGCTGCTATTCCACCGTCTTCGTCGAGCGCCACGACCGCTTGCTGACGCCGCCGCTGACGCGCGGCCTGCTGCCCGGTGTGCTCCGGCAGAACCTGCTCGACCTCCACGAAGCGGAAGAAGCGGACCTGCGCCCCTACGATCTGGCCGAAGGCTTTTTCATCGGCAATGCCGCCCGCGGGCTGGTCGCCGCCACCGTTGTTGCGCCCAAGGTTGCACGGGGCGGCTGACGCGCCTATGGACCGCGCTGTCCGGCCTTCCCCGGACCTTTCGCGCTCATCTCAGCTCTCCCAGGAGTTACTCATGCCCCGGACTTCCGCCGCCCTCGGCCGTATCCAGCCCAGCGCCACGCTCGCCATGACCGACCGGGTCATCGCCCTGAAGCGTGAGGGCAAGGATATTATCGGCCTCTCGGCAGGCGAGCCGGACTTCGATACACCCGACTTCGTCAAGGAAGCGGCTATCGCCGCGATCCGCCAGGGGCAGACCAAATATACCAATGTCGACGGCACGGCCGAACTCAAGGCAGCCATCGCCGCCAAGTTCAAGCGCGACAACGACCTCGCCTATGAGCCGGGCCAGATCAGCGTCAATTCGGGCGGCAAGCATACGCTGTTCAATGCGCTGCTCGCCACGATCGACGTGGGCGACGAGGTCATCATCCCCGCGCCCTACTGGGTTAGCTATCCCGATATCGTGAACTTCGCGGGCGGCACGCCGGTCATCATCTCGGCCGGGCCGAACCAGCTCTACAAGATCACGCCCGAGCAGCTCGAGGCGGCGATCACGCCCAAGACGCGCTGGGTGCTGCTCAACTCCCCTTCCAACCCGACCGGCGCCGCCTATTCTGGCGAGGAACTGATGGCGCTGGGCGAAGTGCTTCGCCGCCACCCGGATGTGCTGATCCTCACCGACGACATGTACGAGCACATCTGGTACGCGCCGACGCCATTCAAGACGATCGCGCAGGTCTGCCCGGACCTGTATGAGCGCACGCTGACGGTCAATGGCTGCTCCAAGGCCTATTCGATGACCGGCTGGCGGATCGGCTATGCGGGCGGTCCGCAGTGGATCATCAAGGCGATGGCAAAGCTGCAATCGCAGTCGACCTCCAACCCCTGCTCGATCAGCCAGGCGGCCGCGGTGGCCGCGCTCAATGGCGACCAGGATTTCCTCATCGAGCGCAACGCCGCGTTCAAGGGCCGGCGCGATCTCGTCGTCGCCATGCTGAACGATGCGCCGGGCCTCAACTGCCCGACGCCGGAAGGCGCCTTCTACGTCTATCCCGACGCGTCCGGCTGCATCGGCAAGAAAACGCCCGCCGGCCAGACGATCGAGACCGACGCCGATCTCATCAATTATTTCCTCGACACGGTGAACGTCGCCGCCGTGCATGGTGGCGCCTTCGGCCTCGCACCGGCCTTCCGGGTGAGCTACGCGACCTCGGAAGAAATTCTGAAGAAAGCCTGCACGCGCATCCAAGAAGCCTGCGCCGCGCTGCGCTAAAGCGGTTTCCGCGCCGGGCTGCATCCCCGGACAACAAACTAGACGACCATCCAAGCCCCGGCTCCGAACCATCGGACCCGGGGCTTGGCCTTATCCGCCCGCGCGGGGTAGCAAAGCGGGCTCGTCTTGACGAACGGCTCTCGAAGGCCCAGCCTTGCCTCCTGCCCGAACGCAGCAGGGGCGGCCGGGCATGCTTTCGTTCAAGGCAACACGGACATCGCTAACATGATCCAACTTCTCTTCCGCCCATGGCGCTCGGCCGGCCTCAGCCTCCTGCTGGCGGGCGCGGCGCTCGTCGCCGTCTCACCACAGGCGCTCGCCGCCGAGCAGGCACGCCTCGCGCCCAAGCCGGTCATCGACACACCGGCTGGCAAGGCACAAAGCGCCATCGCCTATTTCGCCGGCGGCTGCTTCTGGGGCGTCGAAGGCGTGTTCTCGCATGTGAAGGGCGTCAAGAGCGTGGTCTCCGGCTATGGCGGCGGCCCGGCCAATCTGCGGGTCAATTACGAGCAAGTCGGGACCGGCCGCACCGGCTACGCCGAAGCAGTGCGCGTGGTCTATGATCCCAGCAAGGTGAGCTACGGCACGCTGCTGCGCGTCTTCTTCTCAGTGATTGCCGACCCGACCACCCTCAACTATCAGGGGCCGGACCACGGCACGCAATATCGGTCCGCCCTGTTCCCGCAGAGCGCGGAACAGGAGAAGGTCGCCAAGGCCTATCTCGCCCAACTCGGCAAATCGGGCCTGTGGACCGATCCGATCGTTACCCGGATCGAGGCGGTCGGGCGCTTCCAGCCAGCCGAGGGCTATCATCAGGATTTCATGAAGAACAATCCCGATCACGGCTATATCAAGCGCTGGGATGCGCCCAAGCTGGCCGCCTTTAAACAGCTTTTCCCGGCGATCTACACCGCTATCCCCGCGGCTTGACACCGCCGACGACGATAGTGATCCGCCCCCTCAAAACAGGCACCTATCCAGCCCCTGCGCCTGCACGTCGCCGATATTGCGCGCGATGCGATTGCCATGGCGGCGCGTGAAGCCGCCGGGCGCGACAGCCTCGCGCCTCTTGGGCAGCGGTAGAACGGCAGCGATACGCGCCGCTTCCGTTCGGGAAAGCCTGTCGGCCCCGTGGTTGAAGTAGCGGATGGCGCCGGCCTCGACACCATAGGTACCGATGCCCGTCTCGGCGACGTTGAGATAGACTTCCATGATCCGGCGCTTGCCCCAGATCGCCTCGATCAACACGGTGTACCAAGCCTCCAGGCCCTTGCGGAAAAAGCCACCGCCCTGCCAGAGGAACACATTTTTGGCCGTCTGCTGGCTGATCGTCGAACCGCCACGGATGCGGCCGCCGCGCGCATTATGGTCCATGGCTTTCTGGATCGCCTGCGCGTCGAAACCGTGATGCTGACAGAATTTGGCGTCCTCGCCAGCGATGGCCGCACGCGCCATATCCAGATCGATCCGGGAGAGCGGGGTCCAGTCCTTGGTCATGCCATTTTTGTCGAACAGCATGGTAAGGGTCACCGGCACGGGTACCACTTTATAGATCAGCACCTGCAACAGCGAGACGCCAACAAAGGCGAGGATGGCGAGGAAGGCCCACCGCACCGCACGCGCAACCGGGCCGCGCTTGCTCCGAGCTCGCGGGCGCGCCCTCCCCTTCGATATGCTGGCCGCCATCGTCCCCCTCAGTGCCCCGGAAAGCTTGTCGACTCGAAACGGATCGGCTCACCGACCGCCGCATCGGCAAGCTGCGCCTCCCACATCACGCGATGGCCGCGCACGATGGTGCCAACGGGCCGCCCTGTCACGCTCTGGCCCTCGAACGGCGACCAGCCGCAGCGGGAGGCGAGCCAGTCGCCTTCCATCGTCCACCGCGCCTTGAGATCGACCACGGTAAAATCCGCATCATAGCCGACCGCGATCCGGCCCTTCCCAGCGAGGCCGAACACGCGCTGCGGCCCTGCACTGGTGAGATCGATGAAGCGTTGAAGGGTCAGCCGACCGTGGGCGACATGATCGAGCAGCAGCGGCACCAAGGTCTGCACGCCGGGCATGCCGCTGGGGCTGTTGGGATAAGCCTTCGCCTTTTCCTCCTTGGTGTGCGGCGCATGGTCCGAGCCCAGTACATCGGGCACGCCCTGCCGCAGCCAATGCCACAGCCCCTCGCGGTGCGCGGCGGAGCGGATCGGCGGGTTCATCTGCGCGTAGGTGCCGAGGCGCGGATAGGCGTCCTCCGCCGCAAGGGTCAGGTGCTGCGGCGTCACTTCACAGGTCGCGATATCCTTGTTGGCCCCAAGAAATTCCAGCTCCGCGGGCGTGGTGATGTGCAGCACATGGATGCGCCGGCCGGCCTCGCGCGCCAGCTTGACGATCCGCCTCGTCGCCTTCATCGCGCTCTCGTCGTCCCGCCAAACGGGGTGGCTGGACGGATCGCCCTCCACCCGCTCGCCCTTGCGCGCGTTCATCCGTGCCTCATCCTCGGAATGGATGGCGACGCGGCGGCTCCCGTGCGCCAGCACGCGGGCCAGCGCCTCGTCGTCGGCGACCAGCAGGCTCCCGGTCGAGGCGCCCATGAAAATCTTGACGCCGGCCGTGCCGGGAATGCGCTCCAGCTCGCCGAGCTGCTCGGCATTGTCACCTGTCGCGCCGACATAGAAGGCATGGTCGCACCACATGCGATGATGGGCCCGCCGGAGCTTCTCCTGCACCCGCTCCGCGGTATCGGTATTGGGATTGGTGTTGGGCATCTCGAACACGGCGGTCACGCCGCCGAGCACCGCCGACCGACTGCCCGACTCGAGATCCTCCTTATGCTCCAAGCCCGGCTCCCGAAAATGCACCTGACTGTCGATGACGCCGGGCAATATGTCGAGCCCCGCGCAGTCGATCGCCTCGCCAGCATCCCCGAGGCTTGTGCCGATCGCCGCGATTTTGCCGGCCCGCACACCGACGTCCGCCTCCGCCGGCCCGCCCGGCAGGTGAACTGTACCGCCGCGCAGGATGAGGTCGAATGTCTGTGTCATGGGCTTTGCTCTCTTGGTTTGGTCTCTTACTTCCCCTACCTAAGTCCCATGCTTTCGACCACCCTCCGCGATCGCGCGATCATCCGCGTCGGCGGCGACGAGGCGCGCGCCTTCCTGCAAGGTCTGTTGACGCAGGACGTAACCGCTCTCGTGCCCGGCGCGCCACGTTACGCCGGACTGCTCACACCGCAGGGTAAGGCGCTGTTCGACCTGTTCATCTGGGCCGATCCAGCCGGGGGCCAGGACGTGCTGCTCGATTGCGAGGCCAGCCGTTCCGATGCGCTCATCAAGCGCCTGTCGCTCTACCGCTTGCGCCGGCCCGTCACGATCGCGCCGGAGAATGGGCTGGCCGCCCACTGGTCGGCCGAACCGAATGAGGGGGCCGCTCCCGATCCGCGCTTGCCCGCGCTCGGCTGGCGCTGGCTCGCACCGGCGGCAGACGGTGACGCGTCCGACACCTTCCGCGCACACAGGCTGAAGCAGGGCGTGCCCGAGGGTGTAGCCGAGCTGGGGGAGGACAAGACGCTCTGGCTGGAATGCAATGCACAGGAACTAAACGGCGTCGACTACAAAAAAGGCTGCTACGTCGGGCAGGAGAATACGGCGCGGATGCACTATCGCAACAAGGTGAACCGCCGCCTCGTCGTGGTGCCGCTCGACCAGTCGGACCCCGCGCGGCAGCGCATCGCCTATTCAGCGCTCGGCCTGGCCATCGATCACCGGCCGGTCGAGACGCTAGCGGGTTTGCCCGTGCCGGGATGGCTCGCTCCGGCACTGGTCGAGGCCGCCGATTGATGCGCACCCTTATGGTGTCGCTCCTGCTGATGATGGGCGCCACCAGCGCGCGCGCAGAGATCAAATGGGAGATTGTCCGAACACTCCCGCATGACACCAATGCCTTCACCCAGGGCTTGTTCATCGCCGATGGCCAGCTCTACGAAAGCACCGGGCTTGTCGGCCGATCCGAACTGCGCGCCGTGAGTCTGTCCGATGGCAGGCTGCTGCGCAGCACGCCGATTCGCAGCGACCTGTTCGGCGAGGGCATCGCGCCGTGGCGCGACAGAATCGTCAGCATCACCTGGCAGAACGGCCTGGGCTTTATCTGGCGCCGTCGGGACTTCCGGCAGATCGGCTCGTTCCGCTACACCGGAGAGGGTTGGGGGCTGACCAGCACCGATCACGATCTCATCATGAGCGACGGCACGGCAGAGCTTCGGTTCCTCGATCCGGAAACGCTCAAGGAACGGCGACGCGTCACTGTCACCTGGCAGGGCAAGCCGGTGCGGAACCTCAACGAACTCGAGCATGTCGACGGCGCGGTTTACGCGAACATCTGGTATGCACCGCTGATCGCCCGGATCGACCCAGCCACGGGCGTCATCGACGACTGGCTCGACCTCTCCCCACTCGTCTCGAAGAACACGGGCACCGATTCCGGCGCGGTGCTAAACGGCATCGCCTGGGACGCCAAGGCCAAGCTGCTTTACGTGACCGGCAAGAACTGGCCGCACCTTTACGCGCTGCGCCTGGGAGACTGACGGCGCACTGCCTCCGTCCGACCAACGCAATTGATCTTCATCAAGGCTCGGCTGATCCGACTCGCTTAGGGTTCCTCCGTGCGGACCGGTCGTCGTGCATCGACTTCAAGCGCGCCAGCCATGCCGCTCGGCTTTGTGCACAATCACCCCATCTCTCCCGGATGCGGGGTGCGCAATGGGAGGCTTCCCCTTGGCAGCAGGGGAAGCCTCCAAACCGTTTCGCTTCCGCCCTATCCCTTGTCGGAAACCCCGCGCTGGCGCGCTTCCGCAATCGCGGCCTTGAGTGTCTCATAGCCCACTGCGCCCGTGAACACGCGGTCGCCCACCACGAACATCGGCGTGCCTGTGGCGTCGAGCGCTTGCGCTAAACGGACATTTTCTACGATCGGCGCGTCACCCGCCTTGCTCTTCAGCGCCACCTGCGCCTTGGCCGTATCGAGCCCTACCCGGCTCGCGACCTTGAGCACCGTCGCCGGCTCGACATCGCTCGCCGCATACATCGCCTTGTGAAACGCCATGAACTTGCCATCCTCGGCGGCGAGCAGGCTCACCCGCGCGGCACCGGCGCTGCCTTCGGCGATGATCGGGAGCTCGCGATAGACGATGCGCAGGCCGGGATCTTCCTTCACCAGCCGCGCCAGATCGGGCAGGGATGAGCGACAGAAGCCGCACGCATAATCCATGAACGCAACCAGCGTTACGTCCGGCCGCGCAGCCCCTTCCCACGCGCCCTTGTAGGGGGTCTCCAGTTCCGCGCGATGCTCCGCCACCTTCTGGGCCATTTCCTTGGCCTGCAGGCGCTTGATCGCCTCAGGGATGATTTCAGGGTGCGCAAGAATATAATCACGCACCACCGCCTCAATCGCGGCACGATCTGCTGCGACCGGTGTGGTCTTGTTCGTCGCGGCAAAGGCGACCGCCGCCCCGCCTGCCACCAGCATCGCGATCAGCGCGGGCCCGAGCCACCGGTGACGCGAGGCGGTCGGCTTGGTCAGGCGGTCAATCATCGTTTCTTCCTGTCTTTTTCCAGTGCGGCGCGGCTTACCATGGCGATGTCCTGCGCGCGCAGATAGTCTGGCGAATTTGGCTGTATGCCGCCCAATGCCACTTCCGCGTGACGCAACGCCAGCGCATTCTGCCCTCCCATCTGGTAGCGCTCAGCCGTGGCCAGCGCCGCGCGCGCGGTATCGCCCTTCCGCTGATACACCGTGCCGAGCGTGTACCAGGCGAAGGGATTGTCCTTGTCTCGCGCGACGGCGGAACGCAGCACGCGCTCGGCTTCGTCGAGATACTGGTCGTCATCGGTGGCGACGAGCGCATGGCCGAGCAGCGTGGCGATGAGCGGTGATCCATCGGCACCCGCGACCGCTTCGCGCAGTGGCGCGATCGCCTGCGCCGGTTTGCCCGATTCGAGCAGAACTTGGCCTTCCAATTCGAGATAATAGGGGTCGTGCGGCGCGCTCTTGAGCAGCGCCTCCACCTCGCGCAGCGCCTGTTCGGTATAGGCGCCCTTATGATAGGCATAGGCGCGGGCATAATGGGCCGGCGGGCTCTGGTCCGAGGTCGGATAAAGCTGCAAAGTGCGCGGCGGCTCCTCGACAAAGCCGATCAGCTTGGCCCTGATCCGCTGGAAGCGCGCCTCAAGCGCGGGATTGGTCGGCGTGTTCCAGGCCGGGTCCTTCTCATAGATCGCAGTGAGCGTAGCGACGCGATCACTCGAAAGCGGGTGGGTGCGCGCATAGGTATCCTGCTCGACATAGAGCCGATATTCGAGATTCTGCAATTTCTTGAAGAACTCGACGCTGCCTTTGCCGCTGATCCCCGCCTGATGAAGATAACGCGCGCCTGCCGCATCCGCGCTCGCCTCCTGCGCCCGGCTGAATGAAAGGAAACGGCCCATCGCCGCCTGCTGGCCCGCCGCCATGATGCCCATGCCGGCCTCGCCGCCCCCCGCCGCGATCGCCGCCGCGCCGAGCAGCAGACTGACGAGGGTGATACCGGTGGCCTCCTTGATCCCCTCCATCGAGCGGATGATGTGCCCACCCTCGATATGGCCGAGTTCGTGCGCGACAACGCCCTGCACCTGATTGAGGTTGTCGGCCATCGTTATCAAGCCACTATGCAGCCAGACGATCTGGCCGCCGGCAACGAAGGCGTTGGGCGACGGATCGTTGATCACAATGATCTCGACATTACGAGGATCGAGGCCTGCGGCCTTGACGAGCGGAGCGGTCGCATCGCGCATCAGCGCTTCCGTTTCCGCGTCGCGTAGGATGGACTGCGCGAATGCCGGGCGGAGCCCAATCAGGCCGGCCAACGCGAGAAGCGCCAGCAGCCGCGCCGCCAGGCCGAACATATGCACAGCAACGGAGCGGGCGCGCGCTATTGCTGCCGGAGATTCAAACCGCGACACCATGCCGGGCTTTTTGCTCCACCACGCCTGAACCCCACCTGACGCTCTGGCGGGAGGGAGGCTGTCTCCATGTGATCTGGCGGTACTGGCGGCAGCAGAGAGGGGGCTGTTGTGGCCAGCCCCCGCTGCAGGATCGCCCGATTTTTCATTCACCCGGCGAGTTCCACCCGCTGGAGAGCCAGCGACGAACCCTTCCGAGCGCGTGCCCCGCTCAAGCGGGGACAAGCGGCCCGGCGTCCCGTCCGGATGGGAACGGGACGATGGGCCGCACCCGGTCACGCGCCGAACGTGCGCTGCCACCAGCCTCGCCGCGGGGGTTCGCCTGTCTCGGCGTCCCCATTGGCGTCGGCGGGTTCAACCTCAGCCGGCTCGGACGAGGAAGCGGAGGATATCTCTTCCTGCGCGACAACGGGCGGTCGAACGGCACTCTCCGCCTCGGCCGCCTCTGGCGCCGGCTCCGCAGCCTTGCGGCGGCGGGTGCGCTTGGGCTTGGCCGGCGCTTCGTCAGCGGCGACTTCGGTCCCGGTCTTGGCCGGCGCAACGACGGCTTCGGTCTCCGCCTGGGCCGCTGGTTCTGCCTTGCGGCGACGCGTGCGCTTGGGCGCCGGGGTCTCGGTCAGTTCCGCCGAAACCTCGACGGGCACGGTTGCCTCCGCAGGTACGGTGTCGGATACCGTAGGTGCCTCGGCGCTTTCCGACACCTCGGCGGGCGTAACTGCCGCAGCAGGCCGTCGGACGCGTCGGCGCCGTGCCGCAGGCGCGGGCGTTTCAGGCTCGGCAACCTCTGTCACAGGCTCATTCGCCACCGCGACGGCCGCAGCCTCTTCGGTCGCGGATTCGGCTGTATCCGCATCGTCCGCCGCTTCTGCTTGCACATCCGCTGCCTGGACATCCTCCTCGTGGGCGGCATCGAACGCAGACTGATCGCTCGCCTGTCCCCCGCGCCGGCGCCGGCCTCCGCGACGGCCACGACGGTTTCGCCGCGCAGGCGCTTCCCCGCCATCAGCATGGGCTTGCGCCCCCTCGTCCGCGTCCTCGCCACCAGCTTCGTCAGCCGCCTCGGCCGCCGCTTCGCCGTCCTCTACCTCGGCCGATGTTTCATTGTCGCGCCGGCCACGCCGTCCGCGCCGGCGCCGTTTGCGCCGGCGACCGCCATCCTGATCATCATCGCCGCCCGCCTCGTCCTCGGCTGCGCTTTCCTCTTCGTCTTCGTCCTCGATATCCTCGGCATAGGACTCGGTATCGCTGTCATCGATGATCGGCGCGAAAGCCACCTGCACCGCCGGCCGCGGCCCACTGGCCTCGACCGACATACGCGCGCCTTCCGCCTCGCCATCGGGCAGGATGACGATCTGGACGCCGTAGCGCTGCTCGATCTCGTCAAGCTCGCGGCGCTTGTTGTTGAGCACGTAGAACGCCGCTTCCTGGCTCGCGCGCAGCGTGATCTGGCTGCCACGTCCGCGCGCGGCCTCCTCCTCCAACATGCGCAACGCGGAGAGGCCGGCCGACGACGCGGTGCGGACAAGGCCGGTGCCCTCGCAATGCGGGCAAGCGCGCGTCGAGGCTTCCAGCACCCCCGTGCGCAGCCGCTGGCGGCTCATCTCCATCAGGCCGAAGCCAGAGATGCGGCCAACCTGAATGCGCGCACGGTCGTCCTTCAGCGCCTCCTTCATCGCCTTCTCGACCTTACGAATGTTGGAGTTGTGCTCCATATCGATGAAGTCGATGACGATGAGCCCCGCCATGTCGCGCAGACGCAGCTGGCGGGCGATTTCGCGCGCCGCCTCCAGATTGGTCTGGAAGGCGGTCTGCTCGATATTATGCTCGCGCGTCGAGCGGCCCGAGTTGATGTCGATCGAAACCAGCGCCTCGGTCGGGTTGATGACGAGATAGCCGCCGGACTTAAGCTGTACCACCGGATTATACATCGCAGCGAGCTGATCCTCGACGCCGTGGCGCTGGAACAACGAAACCACATCGGCATATTGCTTTACCCGCCGCGCGTGGCTGGGCATCAGCAGCTTCATGAAATCCTTGGCGGCGCGATAGCCCTCCTCGCCCTCGACGACCACTTCCTCGATATCGCGGTGGTAGATGTCGCGGATCGCGCGCTTGATGAGGTCGCTGTCATTGTGGATCAGCGCGGGCGCGGCGGCCTTGAGCGTGTTCTCGCGGATCTCGTCCCACAGCCGGGCAAGATAATCGAAATCGCGGCGAATCTCCGTCTTGGTGCGCGAGAGGCCCGCCGTGCGAACGATGCAGCCCATAGTCGAGGGCAGCTTCATTTCCGCGACGATGGACTTCAGGCGCTTGCGGTCCGCGCCATTGCTGATCTTGCGCGAAATGCCGCCACCATGGCTGGTGTTGGGCATTAGCACGCAATAGCGACCAGCCAGACTCAGATAGGTGGTCAGTGCCGCGCCCTTGTTGCCGCGCTCCTCCTTGACGACCTGGACAAGCAGCACCTGCCGGCGCTTGATGACGTCCTGGATTTTATACCGGCGGCGCAGCGCCATACGCTTGCGGCGCAGCTCCTCGGCCGCCTGATCGTTGGAAGACTTGCCGCGCCGGCGTCGCGAGACTTCGCCATTATCGCCGGCGCCCTCGCCATTCCCTTCGGCGCGATCGTCCTCATCGCCATCGTCTTCATCGTGGGGACGGTCGATTTCCTCGACACCGTGATCGGCGAGGCTGTCCTCCTCGTCGTCATCATCTTCCGCGCGCAAAGCCGCCTCTTCGGCGGCGTGCTGCGCTTCCTCGGCGAGCAAGGCCTCGCGGTCTTCGCGCGGGATCTGGTAATAATCGGGGTGGATTTCCGAGAAGGCCAGGAAACCATGGCGATTGCCACCATAATCGACGAACGCCGCCTGCAGCGACGGCTCGACCCTCGTTACCTTGGCAAGATAGATATTACCCTTGAGCTGCTTGTGCTCGGCGGATTCGAAATCAAACTCCTCGATCCGGTTCCCAGTAACGACCGCGACCCGGGTTTCTTCCCGGTGGCGCGCATCGATCAGCATACGCATTGTCATTCAAGTGTCTCCAGCCGGCTGACACCGCTCCCCGGGGGGGAACGACGCAGCTCGACGTAATGGGGGGATGCGCGGCCCGGCGCATCGCTCCGATGCGGCGCCGCCCGGGCAAACCCCGGTTTTCAAAAAGGATTTGTGCATCTGTCGCGAGGGCAAGCCCGCATCCCGCGGGGAACTCGTGAAGCGCTCGCAGCCCAATGCCCGCTTCCGCGTGCTTCGAGCCTGTCAAGCCATGCGCCATGCAACATCAACCTGTAGATCGCCCTCTGGGCGATGATGGTCCGGCCCACCCGGTCACATCGCGCTTTCGCGGTGAAACCGGTCCGGAATAGCAAGCGCTAGCAGGGCTTGTGCTGGAGGGCAACGATGAAAAGGTCCACGCCTTTCCGCCCGCCACTCTGCGCCGGATGCGGCTATGCAGGCATTCCCGCGTGAGATTTTCGGCTGGACGACAGCCCAGCGCTCACGGCACAAGGCGCGCTCGATGGTCCCGTTGGCCGCTCTCATCCTGGCAGCTCCTTCGCTTGCCTTCACGGCAACGCCACCGCTTGCCGCGCCGCCCGTCGCCGTCCCACCGGCCGCGCACATGGCGCGGCGTCCGGCCCGACGGGGCGGCATCATCGTGCGTATCCCCGATTCCGCGCCGAGCATCGCGCTGCCGCCGATCGAAGGCCCCCGCGATGCCACCCGACCGCTCGTGGTGATCGACCCGGGCCATGGCGGACACGATCCCGGCGCGCAGAATGATGCGCTCGATATGCAGGAGAAGGATCTCACCCTGGCGATTGCCCGCGCGGTGCGCGACGAATTGCTCAAGACCGGCCGTATCCGTGTGGCCCTCACCCGCGATGACGATCGCTTCCTCATCCTCCAGGAACGCTCGGGCATCGCCCGCAAGATGAAGGCCGATCTGTTCATTTCAATCCACGCGGACGCGGCGGAGCAGCCGGACGTGCGCGGCGCGACCGTCTATACGCTTTCGGATGTCGCGTCGGACCGGGAAGCAGCGCGCCTTGCCGCTGGCCAAAATCGTGCGGACATCATCCATGGCGTCGATCTGACGGACAAAAGCACGGCCGTCAGCTCCATCCTGATCGACCTCGCCCAGCGCGAGACCATGGCGGCATCCGCCCGCTTTGCCGAACTGCTGCACCGCGAGGCGCTGCCCCACTTCCGCTTCCGCACACCCTGGCACCGTTCGGCTTCGCTGGTCGTCCTCAAGGCGCCGGACACGCCCTCCGTGCTGCTGGAGACAGGCTATATCAGCAATCATGAAGACGCGGCCTGGATGGCGACCAAGGATGGCCGCCTGCAACTTGCCAAGGGCATCGCGGCGGCAATCTCGGTGCACTTCGCACGCCTGTCGACAAGACGGTGACACGGACCGGGCAGAAAGCGCTCATATCGCGTCGTCCGGACAGAGACCCACCGCCCCGCCAGACGGTCGTTCATCGCAAAAGCGGTTCCCTCCCTCTCGGAAAATAGTCTAGGGCCGCGCTATGGATGACGCCACGAGTGACGCGACCAGCTATCGGCTCCGCCGCGAGGACGGCCAGCCGGCACTGCGCGAGCGGTTCAGCGCGCTGTGGGCGCAGCGTCGGTGGCGATGGCTGAGCTATGCGCTGGGCGCGCTGTTCGCCGGTTTCTTGCTGTTCTGGTTCCTGTTCGCGCGTGGCTTGCCGGATGCGAAGAGCCTGCTCGACTATCAACCGCCGCTGCCGACCGTGGTGCGCGACGTGAATGGCCAGCCCATCCACAGCTTTGCACGCGAACGGCGGGTGCAACTGCAATATTCCGATTTTCCGCCGATGCTGGTGAACGCCTATCTGGCAGCCGAGGACAAAACCTTCTTCAGCCACCACGGCGTCGACCTGCCCGGCCTGGCCGGCGCGGTATTCGATTATGTCTCCAAGCTAGGCAGCGGCGAACGCGCCAGAGGTGGGTCCACCATCACCCAGCAGGTCGCCAAGAACCTGCTGATCGGCGACGAATATTCGCCCACCCGCAAGATCAAGGAAATGATCCTCGCCTGGCGCATGGAAAATGTGCTGACCAAGCAACAGATCATGGAATTGTATCTCAACCAGATCTTTCTGGGTCGCAACGCCTACGGCGTGCAGGCGGCCGCGCGGGCTTATTTCGACAAGGATGTGGGCGACCTCAAGTTGCACGAGGCGGCCTATCTCGCCATTCTGCCCAAGGGTCCGGCCAATTACCGGCCGGAAGTCTATGCGCAACGCGCGCTCGACAGGCGCAACTGGGCACTGGGCGAAATGCTCAAGAACGGGTTCATCTCCCGCGCACAATATGAGGAAGCTCGCACCCACCCGCTCGGCACGGAGACACAGCGCGGCACCTCCTATGAGCGGATCGGCGGCTATTATGTCGAGGAAATCCGCCGCAGGCTGATCGCCCAGTTCGGCGAGACGGCCGAGGACGGCCCCAATAGCGTTTATGCCGGCGGCCTGTGGGTTCGCTCGCCCATTTCCCCCTTCATGCAGGAGCAGGCAACCCGCGCCCTCCGCGAGGGCCTGCTGCGCTACGACGCCGGAAAGGGCTGGTCCGGGCCCATCGCCAAGGTCGATCCCGCCCGCTGGCAGGCGGAACTGGCCGCCTCGAACATCGGCGTCGACTATGCGGACTGGACGGTGGCGGTGGTGATCGACAAAAGCGCGACCAGCGCCTCGATTGGCCTGCCGGACGGACAAACCTCCACCCTACCGCGGGGTTCGGCAACACTCATCGACCGGCGCACCGGCGGCATCACGTTCGATTCGCTGAAGGCGGGCGACGTCATCGCGGTGAAGCCGGAGGGCAACAGCTATGCGCTGCGCAATATCCCCGGCGTCTCCGGGGGCTTGATGATCGAGGGCGTGCGCACCGGCCGTGTCTACGCCATGCAGGGCGGCTTTGATTCGCGGCTGTCCGCATATAACCGCGTCACCCAGGCGATGCGGCAGCCAGGCTCAACCATCAAGCCGTTCGTCTATGCCGCCGCGTTGGATAACGGCATGACACCGGCCTCGATCATTATCGACGGGCCGTTCTGCGTCTATCAGGGTGGGCGGCTCGGCCAGAAATGTTTCCGAAACTTCAGCGGTGGTGGCGCCGGCCCGCAGACCATGCGCTGGGGGGTCGAGCAATCGCGCAACCTGATGACCGTGCGCGCCGCCGCGCAGACCGGCATGCCGCGTGTCGTGGCGACCATCAAAGCGATGGGCATCGGTGACTACCAGCCCTATCTCGCCTTCGCCCTCGGCGCTGGCGACACGACAGTGGAGCGGATGGTCAACGCCTATGCGATGCTTGCCAACCATGGCCGGCAGCTGACGCCCAAGGTGATGGACTATGTTCAGGACCGCTCCGGCAAGGTGATCTGGCCTCTCAACTGGAAGCCGTGCGCGAGCTGCAACGCGAAGGATTGGAACGGCGAAGCGATGCCGCGCTTCGCCCCGGCCGGCAAGCAGGCGATGAACCCGATGACGGCCTATCAGGTGATCCACATCACCGAAGGCGTCGTCCAGCGCGGGACCGCCACGAGCCTGCGCGATCTCGACCGGCCGTTGTTCGGCAAGACCGGCACGACCAATGGACCGACCAACGTCTGGTTCGTCGGCGGCTCACCAGATATAGTCGCCGGCGTCTATGTCGGCTACGATCAGCCGCGCAATCTGGGCGGCTACGCGCAAGGCGGGACGATGGCGGCGCCGATCTGGAAATCCGCCATGGCGCCGATCCTCAAGGATATGCCCAAGACGCCTTTCGTAGCACCAGCGGGTATCCGCATGGTCCGGATCGACCGACGCAGCGGCAAGCGCGTCTATGGCGGCTGGCCGACCAACGATCCCAAGCCGGCAATCATCTGGGAGGCTTTCAAGCCCGAGACCGAGCCGCGCATCTCAATGCGCCGGGACGAGATGGTGGAGCGCGCCGCGCAGGACAAGGCGGCCGCCAGCACCACACGCCGCGATATCGCGCGCGATTTCGCCGGCGATCAGGGAGGCATCTACTAAGCGAGCGGGTATCAAGGCCAGCACGCTTCAGCGGCGTCGTGCGTCGGGCAGCCGGGTTCGACACGTTCGTTGGATCGCCCCTCAGGCCCTCATTCTACAGATGCTGCGGTTCCGTCCGGCGCTCTTCGCCTCATATAACAGCTGGTCGGCGACACGCAGTGCTTCGCCTGGATTGGCGTTGCACACGGTGATGCCGGCGGAAAATGTGACGCAGCCGATGATCTCATCGGTATCGCGCACGCGCATCCGCCGTGCGGAAACAGCCTCACGCGCCTGCTCGATCAGCGCATAGGCGGTGTCCGCATCCACGCCGGGCAGCAGAACGACAAATTCCTCGCCACCGAACCGACCAACGACATGCGGTCTCATCGTTTCGGCAAGCGTCTCGGCCACTGCTTGCAGCACCCGGTCCCCGACGGCGTGGCCGAAGCGATCGTTGATTGCTTTGAAATGGTCGATGTCGCAGAAAGCGACCGCCAGCGGCGCGCCGCGATCAGCCAGTGTCTGCAGTTGCCGGTCAATAGCGCGGCGATTGGGTAGATTGGTGAGTGCGTCGCGCGTCGCATCGTCCCGGGCGGCATCCAGATCCTGACGCAACCGCTCTGTTTCCTGCCGCGTTTCATTGAGGCGCCGCTCCACATCAGCGGTTCGCTCGATCATTGCGGCGAGGAGGTCGGCGAGGTCCGCCTGACTCACCAGCCGCCGCGCATTTTCGGAAAGGTCGCGATTGAAAGCACTGGCATCGCGCAACGCCGCCGCAGTGATATCCGAAAACGAGAGCATCTGGTGGCGCAAATCGGCCTGGGCACCGTCCAGCCGCGCGATGGTTTCGCCATGCCCGGTTTCGCCCGGTGCCAACTCCAACATCTCATCGACATCCTTCTGCGCCAGCCGAACGCCGCCTTCCATGGCGGCCTCCGCCGTCTTGCGCAGCCAACCATTGGCGCCGGTCAAATAGAGATATGCGAACGTGTAGTTGGATGGGGTCGGATCCAGCCTGTTCTCATCGAGAAAGCGAATAGCCTCCTGCGCAGTCCTACGATTGATCGTCTTGCGATCCACCGTCACCCCTCCGTCTCCCCACCAGTCGTTCCGCGATAAGCCAGGTGCTACTAAAAGTATATTAAGTATATAATTTCCTCTTTTATGTTGCTTCTGGCGACAAACTGCGGAACGCTTCCCTTCCGCCAGCCTGTTTTCTGACAGGCCAACATGTGAGGCGTGCATCCGAAACGGCATTCCCGTTGGCCTATGGAACGCTCTGCCCTTGACCTCGCATGTGCGCCGTCGCATCCGGCAGCGCCCGGCCCTATAGTGGGTCGCGACACATTTTTTACGGAGACCCACTCATGCGCGCCGAAGCGCAAGCTCATGTCGACCGGATTACCGCCGCGCTCGACCTACTGCGTCGCTTTCTGGACTGGGATCGAGCATTGCGGCGACTCGACGAGTTGAACGCACGCGTCGAGGATCCGACATTGTGGGACAACCAGAAGGCAGCGCAGGAGGTGATGCGCGAACGGACCCGGCTGGATACGGCGATTTCTGCCACGCGCGCCATCGAGCGGGAGATGACCGACACGGTCGAACTGATCGAAATGGCCGAGGCGGAAGGCGATGAAGAGCTGGCGACCGAAGGCGTCGAGAGCCTGGCCGCGCTTGCCGACCGGGCCGACCGCGACAAGGTGACGGCACTGCTGTCCGGCGAGGCCGACGGCAACGATACCTATGTCGAAATCCACGCCGGCGCGGGCGGCACCGAAAGCCAGGACTGGGCCGAGATGCTCCAGCGCATGTATCAACGCTGGGCGGAGAAGCGCGGCTTCAAGGTGGAGTTGATCGAATATCAGGGTGGCGAGCAGGCCGGCATCAAGTCTGCGACGCTGCTCCTCAAGGGCCAGAACGCCTATGGCTACGCCAAGACCGAGAGCGGCGTTCACCGGCTCGTGCGCATCTCGCCCTATGATAGTTCGGCGCGCCGGCACACCAGCTTTTCGTCCGTCTGGGTCTATCCGGTGATCGACGACAATATCGAGATCGAGATCAAGGAAAGCGATCTCAAGATCGATACCTACCGGTCGTCCGGCGCGGGCGGGCAGCACGTCAACACCACCGATTCGGCCGTTCGCATCACCCACATCCCGACCGGCATCGTCGTCGCCAGTCAGAACGACCGCTCGCAGCACAAGAATCGCGCGACCGCCATGGGCATGCTCAAGGCACGGCTCTACGAGGCGGAGTTGCGCGAGCGCGAGGAAAAGGCGTCGGGTGAATATCACGCCAAGACCGAGATTGGCTGGGGCCACCAGATCCGCTCCTACGTACTTCAGCCCTACCAGTTGGTGAAGGACCTGCGCACCGGCGTCACGTCCACCTCGCCCGATGATGTGCTGGACGGTGATCTCGACCCGTTCATGGCCGCCGCGCTGAGCCAAAAGGTAACCGGCGAAAAGATCGACGTGGAGGATGTCGACTGATGCGGCGAAGCGCGGTGAAGAGGCTCGGAATCATCCTCCTTCTTCTCGCGCCGGTCGCCTGCGATTCACTGGCACCCCAAGCCAGCGACCGCCCCGAAACCGCACGCGACTTCCCCCGCGCCGATCGGCCGGTGGCGCCGATCATTTCTACCCGCTGGTCCACCGAGGAGGCCCGGGATCGTGTGAATGAAGCGGAAGACATCATGGACCGGGCCGGCATTCGCCCGGGCATGACAGTGGCAGATATCGGCGCGGGCGAGGGTTATTACACCGTCCGCCTTGCCAAGCGTGTCGGACCGGACGGGCGGGTGCTGGGGCAGGATATCATTGCCGAGGTGATCGACCAGCTTGGCCGCCGGGTAACGCGCGAGAATTGGGAGAATGTCAGCGTCAAGCTCGGCACTCCCGACGATCCCAAATTACCGGACGCCAGCTTCGACCGCGTGCTCATGGTCCATATGTACCACGAAATAGCCGAACCTTACGCCTTCCTCTGGCGCCTTTACCCGGCGCTCAAGCAGGGTGGCGAGGTGATCGTCGTCGACATGGATCGCCCGACCGAGCAGCATGGCACTCCGCTGGCATTGCTGCGCTGCGAGTTCGAAGCGGTCGGCTTCAAGCTGATCGGCACCGAGGCGCATACCGCCGCTGGCGGCTATCTCGCCCGCTTCTCCCAGGGCACCGATCGCCCGACGCCGGAAGGAATCACGCCCTGCCGGCTGGCGCGCTCCAAACAGAGCGTTCCAGCAGCTTGAGTGCAGGAATGGCGACAGGAAGCGAGCCAGCAGCGCGAGGCCTCGGGGTCAGCCGATCCGCCTGCCCGTCCAGATCACCCGGCCAATGATTGATACGACGTCCGGGTCCACATCCTCCCACGCAGGATAGAGGGGGTTGTCGCTCCGTACCGAGAAGCGGCCGCGTCCGGGCGCAAGAGCGACACGCTTGACCATCAACACACCGTCCATCCGCAACACGTAGATGCCATCGCGCAAACGCGCCGCACCGTCGTTGCGATCGACCATGATGTCGTCGCCATCGCGCAGCGTGGGTTCCATCGATTCGCCATCAACCCGGATGATCGACAGCATATCGGGCCGCCCGCCAAGCGCGCGCAACCAACGCGAATCGAAGCCGAAACTGCCGATGGCAGGCTCATCGTCCTGCAGCGACCCCATCCCGGCCGAGGCGCCCAGCGCGAGACGCGGCACCGCCACCAAAGCCTCCCCACGCCGCGCGCTCGGTCTTGTCGCCTGCCGCCAGGCCGGCTCTTCTGGCGCTCCGAGCAAGCGCTCTTCGACACCAAAATAGCGGGCGAGCAACCGCCGGTCTGCCTCGTCCAGCTTGCGCGGCGTGCCGCGCTTTACGAACTGCTGGATATAGGCCGAGTTGCGGCCAAGCAGCTTCGAGATCGCGCCAAAGGTTTCGCCGCGCTCCTGGATCAGGCGCTCCAGAACGGCCCGGGGGTCGGTCGTTTCCATGGCCCAATCATTATCATAGGATTTTTCCTAGACAAGTAGGATTTCGCATAGAAGATAGGATTATTCCTATTCACCGAGTCCCACAAGAGAGGAGCCTACGCCATCATGTCCACCTTGAGCAGTATCGAACACTTCCTGCGCCGCACCGGCATGCCGCCCGCACGCTTCGGCCGCGAGGCGGTGCGCGATCCGCGCTTCGTTTTCGATCTCCGCAAGGGCCGCGAACCGACCGCCCGCACCCGGCGGCGTATCGGCTATTACATGGAAGCCTACGAAGGGAAGGCAACGAAATGAAATCCAAAACCAATCTCGCCGAACGGTGCCCCCGCCTCCGCATCCGACGCCGCGAAACCCACGTGATCCGCCCCGCAGCGCCGCGGCCAGAGAGGCGCGATTGCCAAGGCCAGCTGCTTGCGCGGTTGCGCATTATGGCCGGGCCGAACGGTATGATCACTGAGGCAACGATGCGCCCTTGGTGCAGCGCAACCTTCGTCGGCGCCCAGCATCGGCTGGTCCTGACACTGTCGGGCCCCGATGCACATGTGACGGCGGACATGCTCGTGGACACGCTGGGCGAAGCAGACTTCGCTCTACACGGTCACATCGTCGCGGACGCGATTGTTGATGCCATCCACATGGCAGGCGATGAGTGGGTCGCTCTGACGCTGGCGATACTGACGATCGAGGAATGGTAACGACGGGAGGTCAGCGCGAGCGGATCAGACGATGCGGCTCCGCCAGTTTGCGCAATGTCGCCAGTGCTTTGGCCAGATCGGCTTCAACGGCCTCAGCGGACCGACATCCACGGGCGCCTCGTTCAAAACGATCGGTCAGCGCCATCAGATCACCGGTAGCCACGGGTGATGGACTGCGCGCCCACCCCGGTAACTCCTGCGAAACGGGGTGTGCCAGGACAGGAACAGGCATAGGCCGAGCGGTCGCGGCCGCCATCAACTGCGCGATTTGCGCGTCGCTCATCGGTTCAGGTGCCCGGGGCAAGACGACCGGGTCAGCAGCCGGACGCATCTCGGTCTGCGCGCATGATTCCACGATCGGGAGATCACGACTGGCGAACAAGGGACGTCGCGGCGGCGCATCGGGATGATGGTCTCGCCATCGACGCGGCAACGTCTCGGCGACGCCCTGCGCAGCGGCAGCATCACGGAACCGACGGACCAACGCGGACCACTCCCGCGCCACGGCATGGAGCAACCGCGGAGCCGGCGGTCGTTCCCATCCTGCTTCACTGCCCCCGTCGGTCATCGCACTCGCGTTCATGTCATTCCCCAAATGGTGCAACGCCGATTCGCTAGCACTATTTGGTAAACAGGATCGTAATGACCGCCCTACCCCGCCGACGCCTGCCGATTGACGCCGCCCGCGTGCCATGCGACGCCCCTCCAACGAGAGGAGGCATGGCGTGGCAATACCCGACCAACTGACCCGCGGGTTACGGCTGCCGGTGATCGGCGCACCGATGTTCATCGTCTCCAATCCGGCGCTGGTCGTCGCTCAATGTACCGCCGGCATCATCGGCGCCTTTCCTTCGCTCAACCCACGCGCGCCCGAGCGGCTGGACGGCTGGCTGGAGGAAATAACGCAAGCGCTCGCGGCGCATGATGCCCGTCACCCCGACCGGCCCGCCGCGCCTTATGCGGTCAACCTCGTCGTTCACCGTTCCAACCCGCGCTTGATGGAGGATCTGGCGACCTGCGCGCGTTTCAAGGTCCCTCTGATAATCACCTCACTTGGCGCCAACGAGGCGGTGAACAACGCGGTCCATGGCTGGGGCGGATTGGTTTTTCATGACGTCATTAACCAGCGCTTCGCCCGCAAGGCTGTGGAGAAGGGCGCGGACGGCCTCATCCTCGTCGCGGCGGGCGCAGGTGGGCACGCCGGCACGCAATCGCCTTTCGCACTGGTCGCTGAAACGCGGGTGTGGTTCGATGGGCCGATTGCCGTCTCGGGCGCCATCGCCACGGGCGGCGCCATTCTCGCCGCGCAGGCGATGGGCGGCGACCTCGCTTATATCGGCTCACCTTTCATCGCGACCGACGAGGCCCAGGCAAGTGACGCTTATAAGCAGGGCATCGTGGAGGGGACGGCGGCCGATATCGTCTATTCCAGCCACTTCACCGGCGTCCATGGCAATTATCTGCGCGCTTCGATCCTCCGCCAGGGGCTGGACCCGGATGCGCTGCCGGAGAATGACCCTTCCGCAATGGATTTCACCAAGGCCACTGGTGCCAAGGCATGGCGGGACATCTGGGGCGCGGGGCAAGGCATTGGCGCGGTCACACAGATTGTGTCCGCTCACCAACTGACCGCTCGCCTCGCAGAGGAGTATGCGGCGGCGCGGGCAAGGCTGTGCAGCGGCGCCTAGGCGACTGACGTCGCGTCCCGGAACCCTGCGCTCCGCCACGGCAGGCCCCAAAGGTCCAGCCAGTCAGGAGCAAAGCTGCGGGAGGTGAACGATCCTGGGGACTAGCCGGACACCGCTACAAATCCGCCAGCCCCCGCTCCGCCACATCGGCCTGCCCCAACGCCACGAACTGGTCTCGCAGCCAGCAGGCGGCGGGGCCTGGCGGGATGTCGCGGCGCCAGATGGCGGCAAAGCGATAGATGCCACCCGGATAATCGGGCATGGCAAGGCGCAGCAACGTGCCCGCCGCCAGATCGCTCTGGATCAAAGGGAGCGGCATATTGCCCCAGCCGACCGCTTCCTTGAGCAACGCATGCTTGGCGCCGAGGTCAGCCAGCCGCCAGGTGTGCGGACTGACGACCGCAAAATCCCGCCCCTCGGTGAAGCGCGAGCGGTCGCTGAGGACCAGTTGCACATGGCGGCGCCCTTCGCCCGGCGGGATCTTCCCCAAGCGCCCCAGAGGATGATCCGGTGCCGCCACCGGCACCATCACAACCGACCCGGCGTCGACCCAATCAACGCTCTCCACGCCGGCAACCAATGGTCCCGAGATACCGACCACCGCCTTGCGATCCAGCACCAGCGCCGTCACTGCGCCCAACGCCTCGACGTGCAGGCGCAGCGAAACGGTGGGGAATTGCTCGCGGAACGCGCGCAACACCTGGCCTACCCGCTCGCCCGGCAGCATGACGTCGACCGCCAGGTCAACCTCGCTCTCCAACCCTTCCAACAGACCCTTCACCTTGGCACGCAGCCCGTCGACGCCGTGAGCGAGCGTTCGTGCCTCGGCGAGCACGGCGCGCCCGGCCGCAGTCAATGACGGCTTTCGGGTGCCCTGCCGCTCGAACAAGAGGAGGCCGAGTTGGGCCTCGAGATTGGCGATGGTGTAGCTGATGACCGAAACCGCACGGTTCAACTGTCGACCGGCGGCCGCAAAGCTCCCGCAGTCCACCACGGCGAGAAAGACGCGCAGTTGCTCGAAGGTAGGCGTACCGGGATCCATCGCTTTTCTAATCTATCGAAATATTTGATCGATATTATCCCGGTTTTACGCAAAGTCGGCAAGCGCCATATGGGGATGCGTATCGGGCTGGCGCCTCTTGGAGCCGAGCCGCGCTGTCAGGAGACCACTTATGATCGAACTTCGTCCCCTCGCCGATCTTGGCGGCGACAACCTCGGCTGGCTGGATACCAAGCATCATTTCAGCTTCGCCAGCTACCACGATCCGAACCGCATGAACTGGGGCAATCTGCGCGTGTGGAACGATGACACGATCGCACCCGGCACCGGATTCCCACCCCATCCGCACCGCGACATGGAGATCATCACCTATGTCCGCGAAGGCGCGATCACCCACGAGGACAACCTCGGCAACAAGGGCCGCACCGTGGCGGGCGACGTGCAAGTCATGTCTGCCGGCACCGGCATCGCACACTCGGAATATAATCGCGAAGCGGAGGTCACGCGGATTTTCCAGATCTGGATCATCCCCACCCGCACCGGCGAGAAGCCGAGCTGGGGCACGCGCACCTTCCCCAAGGGCGACGGCGGCGGTCGCTTCGTCACCCTCGCCTCGGGCGATGCCAATCACGATGATGCCCTGCCGATCCGCACCGATGCACGCGTGCTCGGTGCCACGCTCAAGGCTGGCGAGACGGTAACCTATCCGCTCGGCAAAACGCGCAAGGCCTATCTCGTGCCCGCCCGCGGTGCGGTCGAGATTGACGGCGTGCGGGTCAACGCCCGCGACGGCGCGGCCATCGCTGAACTGGACACACTCACTGTTATCGCGCTTGAAGACGCCGAAATCGTGCTGGTCGACGCGGCCTGACCCAATCCGCCCCGGAGCATCGCCTCCGGGGCTTCCCTCAACCCATGGAGTTTCTACGAATGGCGAAGGTTCTCGTCCTCTATTATTCGTCCTACGGCCATATCGAGCAGATGGCCGACGCCGTTGCGCAAGGCGCGCGGGCTGCGGGTGCGCACGTCGATATCCGGCGGGTTCCCGAACTGGTGCCCGAGGAGATTGCCCGCAACAGCCACTACAAGATGGACCAGCAAGCTCCCATTGCCACGGTGGCGGAGCTGGAGAATTACGACGCGATCGTGGTCGGAACCGGCACGCGCTTCGGCCGGATGTCCTCACAAATGGCGAACTTCCTCGATCAAGCTGGCGGCCTGTGGGCGCGCGGGGCGCTGAACGGCAAGGTCGGCGCAGCGTTCACCTCCACCGCATCCCAGCATGGCGGGCAAGAGACCACGCTCTTCTCGATCATCACCAATCTGCTGCACTTCGGTATGACGGTTGTCGGGCTCGACTATGGCTTTGCGGCGCAGATGGGGCATGACAAGGTGCGCGGTGGCGCTCCCTATGGCGCCACGACCATCGCGGGAGGTGATGGCAGTCGCCAACCCGACACTGATGAGTTGGACGGCGCCCGCTATCTCGGCCGCCGAGTGGCGGAGACGGCAACCAAGCTGTTCGGCTGATCCGATATCGAAGCGCGCGGGCCGACGGGCCTGCGCGCTTTCGACCGTCAGCCTGTCGCGCACGACATTCTGTCGACAGCCTTCGCGGTCTCACTCCCCGTTCAGCAGCAACTCCGCCTCGATTTCGACCGGCATATTGTGAGGAAGCGCGGCGACACCGATGGCGGTGCGCGCGTGAGCGCCAATCTCGGGTCCGAAGACCTCCAGAATGAGATCGGTGAAGCCATTGAGCACAGCAGGCGTTTGTGCGAAGCCCGGCACGCAATTGACCATGCCGTGCACACGACACCAGCCAGCGATGCGGTCCAGGCTGCCGAGCGTGCGTTTCAGACTGGCGAGCATCGATAGCGCGGTGAGGCGGGCCGCCTCATGGCCCTGTTCGACAGACAGCTCCTCGCCGACCCTCCCAAATGGCCCGGCCACGGATCCATCGAGGTTCTGCGGTCCATGTCCGGAGATATAAGCTCGCTTGCCGCGCACATTCACCCACGGAAAGCGGAGCACCACGCCGGGCGGCAGCGCCAGTGGCGCGGGCAGGATGAGACCCAGCTCGGTTAGCTTCTGATCGGCTCCAGCCATGGTCGCTCCTTGCTCTCAACGCACCAAATCCGACTATCCTGCCGCTCTGCACGCAGGTCAATGGCGACCCCGCGCCCGCTGGACGGCGTGTACGACCGCCACCACGACGAGCCCAAGCAGCAGGCCCAAGACAGCCGAGAGGGCCGCACCGATGACCCAGGAAATCACCGCATTGTGCGTCACCGCCGTACTCGCGGCGTGCACCGCATGGGGCAACGCGCCGAGCGCTGTCCCGTCCAGCCCATGCAGGATGATGCCGCCGCCGACCCAGAGCATGGCCACCATGCCGATCCCCTCCAAGAGGTTGAGGATCGTCGGCATGGCTCGCACCAGAGCGCGTCCGAGCCGGTAAAGCGCCCGCGATCCAGTGCGCGCGAGATGCAGGCCGATATCGTCCAACTTCACGATCAGCGCGACCACGCCATAGACGCCGGCCGTGACGAGCACGCTGACGACCACCAGCACGATCGCCTGCATGGCCACAGGATGACTCGCCACGTCCGACAGTGCGATCGCCATGATCTCAGCGGATAGGATGAGGTCGGTGCGGATTGCGCCGGAAACCTTTGCCTGTTCAAGCTGCGCCGGGTCGCCCTCCTCGGTGCTGCCGGCTTCATCATGGCCGCCCGCAACCCACTCCAGAATCTTTTCGGCCCCTTCAAAGCACAGGAACGTGCCGCCGATCATCAGCAGGGGGGTGATCGCCGCGGGCAGGAAGGCACTCAACAGCAACGCCACGGGCAGCAAGATGAGCAGCTTGTTACGCAGCGATCCGAGCGCGATACGCCCGATCATCGGCAACTCGCGCTGGGGCGAGAAGCCGGTCACATAGGTCGGCGTCACCGCCGTATCGTCCACGACCACACCGGCTGCCTTCATGCTCGCCTTGGTGGCGGCGGCCGACACGTCGTCGACCGAGGCAGCAGCCAGTCGCGCAATAGCGGCGACATCATCGAGCAGGGCAGCAAGGCCGGAAGCCATGGATCGTGGAGTCCTCTCCCATGGGTGGATGCCCTCCATGCCGGAAATTCGCGGCGCCGGAAAGTTTCTGTCGGATAGGAAGTGGTCGGGGAAGCAAGCCGCCGCCGATCGCCGCGCTGGCACTGCGCTGCGGCGCTTAGCCCCCGCGCGACGCTTCTTCCGGGAGCGTCCAGTCGATCGCGCCGCGCCCATTCTCCACGAGAAACGCATTGGTCCGCGAAAAATGGCGGCAACCGAAGAAGCCATTGTGCGCCGAGAGGGGCGAGGGGTGCGGCGCGCGCAGAACCAGATGGCGTCCACCCTGTGTCACGTCACGAATGAAGCTCGCCTTTTTCTGGGCGTAGGCGCCCCAGAGCAGGAAGGCGACCGGTGCCTCCTGCTCGGCCACCCGCTCGATGACGGCGTCCGTGAACCGCTCCCAGCCCCGATTGGCGTGGGCGCCGGCCTTGCCCATCTCCACCGTCAGCACGCTATTGAGCAGCAGCACGCCCTGGCGCGCCCAATGATCGAGATGGCCGTGACGGGGACGCGGCAGACCGAGATCGCCATGCAGTTCCTTGAAGATATTGACGAGGCTCGGGGGCGGCGGAACGCCGGGCAATACAGAGAAGCACAGACCATGCGCCTGGCCAGGGCCGTGATAGGGATCCTGACCGAGCACCACCGCGCGCACCGCCGGCAGCGGAGTGAGCGCCAGCGCATTGAACCAGTCCGCGCCGCGCGGGAAGATGCGCGCGCCCGCCTCCTTGCGCTCGACGAGAAAGCGCTTGAGATCAGCCATGTAGGGGGCGGCGAACGCATCGGCGAGTGCGTCGCGCCAGCTCGCGTCAAGTGCGGCGGGTATGGTTGGGTCGGCGGTAGCGGCCATGACGGTGGCCTATCCCGCCCGTCTCCGGCTGCCAAGGGAGAAGTCGTGGCCGCCCGGCCCTGCGACGCTGCGTCAGCCGATCCGGCCCCACGCGTCGGCAATATCGGCGATGAACGCCCGCGCCTGCTCCATCGGCTCCGCCCGGTGCTGGGCCGTCGCCTCCAGCGTGCGCTTGCGGGCTTCGCGATAGACGACGGCCAGATTGACCGCGATCTCGCCGCCGCGCTCGAAATCCAGGCTCGTCTCCAGCGCATGGAGGATGGCGAGGGCGCGGGTCTGCCGGTCGAGGCATTGGGCACGATCGCCACCGCGCAACGCCAGCGCGGCAGCATCGAGCGAGAGCAACAACTCATCGAACAGCATTTTCACCAACTGGTGGGGGTTCGCTCCCTCAGCGCGGCTGCCGGTGTCGACAGCCACATAGTGCCGAAGCGCTTTGGCGGGATGCTGCCCCATATACATGTCTCGTACCTTCGTTTCTGCTGTCGTTGCGAAAAGTGCGCTTAGTCCTTGCCGCCGTTCCAGACCTTGATCTGCTGCTCCAGATAGGACTGCGTCGCCTTGAGCGCAGCCAGCCTGGCCTGCATCGCGGCGTAGGTCTTGGTGAGTTGCGCCGAATAGTCGGTCCGCTGCTGGTCGATCTTGTCGAGTTGTTTGGCTAGGCTGTCGCGGAGCTTCTCATAGCTTGCCTGAGAAGCCGCCAACGGCCCATCGATTCCGTTGACATAATCGGTGACGCTCTTGAGCGCGCCGGCAATCCCTGGGTGATCGGCATCCTTTGCCGCCGGGTTGAGCATCTGCGTTACCGCCTCCGGATCGGCCGCGAGCACCGCGTTGAGTCGGTTGGTATCGAGGCTGAGCGTGCCGTCGCGCTCGGTGCGCACACCGATATCTGCCAACGTCTTGTAAGGACCCGTTGCCGAAAGCTGGGTCGAAACCAATCCAGCAAGGCGACGCGCCATGTCTCGCACACCCGAGTCCGACGAAAGCAAACCCGCGCTGCCATCGCCCGCGCCCGGTGCCGTCGAGCTGTTCAGGGCCCGCTTGAGATCATTATATGCGCTGACGAATTCCTTGACGAGATCACTCATCGTCGTCGTCGGCTGGTCGGTGGCCAGAGTAACGCTGGTGCCCGGCGCGGCCTTGTTGAGATCGATCCGTACGAAGGGGATCGCGCCCGTCACCTCGTTGGAGGCATATTCCATGTCGACATTGTCGATACGGATCAGCGCATTCTGTGCCGCCTGGCCGATCATCAAACCGCCCGCCGCGCCGTCCCAGGTGAAGCGCTGAAGGGCCGCGTCGGCACTCGCATCGGCAGTGAGGGTGAACGCCTTGTTCGCCCCGGTCTCGCCCTTAAGCACCAGCCGCGCGCCGGACTGATCGGTGACGATCGACGCGGTGACGCCAGTATTGGCAGCGTTGATCGCGCCGGCGAGGTCAGCGAGCGTGTTGGCCGGGGAAGCGAGCGTGATCGTCGTGCTGGTCGTGCCCACGGTCAGCGTCAGGCTGCCGGTGCCGGCTACGTCGCTCGTCGCGCCGAGCGTCGACGATTGCAGCACCTGCCCGCGAGCAAGCTGGCGCACCTCGATCTGCGCCGGAAGCCCCTTGGGCACGCCGCCCGCGATCAGGCTGACTGACGCAATGGAGGGATCGTTGGAAACGGGTTGACCGTTATAGGCGCTACTCTGGAGCAAATCCGTCAGCGCCGTGGAAAAGGTGTTGAGCGAGCCCTTGGCCGACGCCAACGCCGAGATCCGCGCGTTGTTGGTGCTCACGCGGTCGCTGACCATGCTCTGCTTGGGCTGGAACGTCGCATTCACCAGATCCGCGACGAGCTGGCTGGTGTTGATGCCCGAGCCAATCCCCAATGCACTTGCGATGTCGATTGCCATACGCCTTGTCCCTTCAGGGACTTATAACGGTCTGGCGCCGGTCTCCTTTAGTCAGCCTTGTCGCAAAACACGCTAGTCGAAGGCCTGCTGGAGGACAGCTTCAACGCGAACATGTGGCGCGTTGGCTTGCGCCGCGCGCGCCTGCGCTGCTTGTTGGGCCACCGACTGGGCGACCTGGGCGACGAAGGCGACCATCTGCGGATCGGTGGGGGGCAGCGGCAGCACGATCACCGGCTGCGGCATCAGGCCCTCCAGCGCGGTATCGGCGTGCGCGACCTGCTCACCGGCAGGCCGGCGCCGGGGCTGGAGATCGGCCAGAACATTGGCGATGTCAGCGCGCAACCGGGCATAGGTCGCCGAGATGGCTGACCGCTCGGCGGCATGCGGATCGACCTGGACATGGGCGTGGGCTTGCGCCTGTGGCGCCCCGGCACCCGACGCGGGCTGCACGACGAGCCGGTGGTCTGGCGTGCGAGACACCGAAGGCACCGGCTCCGTCCGGGACAGAAAGTCGTTCATGACGCATCATCCTGATAGCGTCCCCTGAACAAAGAACGGACGAGTGCGACTAAGCTTTAATTCACGATGTTCTTGCCATCCGAATCGAACCGCATCGTATCCGGCAGGTCGATATGCGGGCGGTCCATTTCGCTCGCCATGCGGTTCTCGATCCGGAAGACGAAGGCAAGCACTGTCGCCACCGCCATGAACAAGCGCTCGTCGATCTCCCGCCCCGCGCGCGAGGTGAAGTAGATAGCGCGGGTCAGCTCGGGATATTGCAGCACCGGCACGCCCTTTTCGTGCGCCAGTTCGCGAATCGCGGCGGCAATCTCATCCGCGCCACGGGCCAGCACAACCGGCGCAAGATCGCGGCCGGGATGATAGCGCAGCGCCACGGCAAAATGGGTTGGGTTGGTGAGGATAACCGAGGCTTCCTCTACTGCCTTGCGCACCGACCCATGCAACGTCTCATATTGCCTGCGGCGGATGGCCGCCTTGAGTTCGGGGGAACCGTCGCTCTGCTTGTGTTCCTCCTTCACTTCCTGCTTGGTCATGTTGAGGCGACGGGTGCGCTGGAGCATCTGCGCCGGCACGTCGATACCGGCGATGAGGAAGAGCGACCCCGCTAGCGCCAGCGCGACGAGGATGAAAATTGAGCCCAGCGCGCTCGTCGCCGGTTCCACGCCAGTCTTGGCCATGGCGCGGATCGCGTCGGTATGCGACCAGAGCAGATAGAATCCGATCGAACCGAGCAGCAGGATCTTGGCGAGCGACTTCACCAACTCGATGAGACCCTGCAAGCCGAAGATGCGCTTGATGCCGTTGAGCGGGTTCATCTTCTCCGGCTTGGGCTGGAACGCCTGCGGTCGGAAGCCGAGCGAACCGAGCAGCGCCGGCGCGGCAATGGCGGCGGCGAGTGTGGCGAACAGTATCCCGCCGAGCGGCAACGCGATGGTCCCGAGCAAATGAGTGGCGCGGTCGTCCGGCTCAAATCCGGCGATATCGGCGCGGTCGAAGCGCAACCCCTCAGCCAGCATCTGCCGGATCGCGTCGATCAGCGCCGGCCCGGCGACCGCCAGCCAGCCCACGCCGGCCATCACCACCATGGCGGTGGAGAGTTCGCGTGACTGGAGGATATCGCCTTTCTTGGCGGCATCGGCCAGCTTCTTGGGTGTCGGCTTTTCGGTCTTTTCACCGCCGCCCGGGCTCTCCTGCGCCACGGCTCAGCCTCCCGCCAACGCCTGCGCGAGGTCGAGGCTAGCGCGCAGCGCATCCTCGATCGCCTCGCCCATCACCGGCGCGCCGATGGCGAGCAGGACGAGGCCGGCGAGCAGCGCGGCGGGCATACCGACCGCGAACAGATTGAGCGACGGCGCGGTGCGCGCCAGCATCGCCATGACGAGCTGGACGAGGATGAGGGTGAAGGTGACGGGCAGCGCGATGGTGACGCCCGCCGAGAACATCGCCCCGCCGAATGAAGCGATGCTCTCGAAAGCGCTCGCCGGCATCAGCCCACCGCCCGGCGGCAGCGCCTGATAGCTGGCGACAATGAAGCGGACGAGCATGAGATGGCCGTCCATCACCAGCAGCAGGAAGGTCGCGACGAGCGAGAGGAACTGGCCGACGACGGCGGTGGAGTTACCGGTCAGCGGGTCGATCATCGATGAGAAGCCGAGGCCCATGGCGTTGGCGATTGTCTCGCCCGCGACGAAGGCGGCGGCATAACCGATCTGCAAGGCAAAGCCGAGCGCAAGGCCGGCAATCACCTCGCCCGCCACCAGAGCGATGCCGGCAACGCTGGCAAGGCCGCCCTCGGGCAGCACGAACGGCACGCTGCTCTGTGCGGCGATGCCGATAGCGAGCGCGAGGATGATGCGCAGTTGCAGCGGCACCGCCGCCGCGCCGAACACCGGCGCCGCGACGAAGGCCGCGCCAGGGCGGATCATCGCGAGCAGCCACAGCCAGAGCTGCGCCTCGGCCCCGGCAAAGCCCGGCGCGATCATGTGAGAATATCCGGGATCCGGTCGTAGATCTCGCGGGTGAAATCGACCAGCAGCATCATGATGGAGGCACCGAACAACGCCAGCATTACCGCCACGATAATGAGCTTAGGCACGAAGGAGAGCGTCGCCTCGTTGATCGAGGTGGCCGCCTGGATCATGCCGATGATGAGGCCGCAGACCAGAGCCGGCAGCAGGATGGGCGCCGTTGCGAGCGCCGCCACCCACAGCGCTTGCTGGGCGATGCCGATGAAGAAATCCGCATTGTCCATCGCTCAGCGCCTTTCCGTCATGTCGCGAACGATCCTGCAAGCGAGCCCATGGTGAGCGCCCAGCCGTCAACCAGCACGAACAGAAGGAGCTTGAAGGGCATGGAGATGATCGTCGGCGAAAGCATCATCATGCCGAGCGCCATCAGGGTCGAGGCGACGACGAGGTCGATGATGAGGAAAGGCAGGAAGATCATGAAGCCGATCTGAAAGGCGGTCTTGAGCTCGCTGGTGACGAAGGCGGGCAGAAGAATGGAGAACGGGATGTCGTTGGTCGACGCGAAGGCTGGCGCCTTGGCCAGCCCCTGGAACAGCGCCAGGTCATTTTGCCGCGTCTGCTTGGCCATGAAGCCGTGCAGCACATTGGCAGAGCGGCCGACCGCCTCCTCGATGCTGATCTGGCCCTGTCCGTAGGGGGTGTAAGCCGTGGTGGTGATCTGGTCGATCGCCGGGCGCATCACGAACATGGAGAGAAACAGAGCGAGGCCGACGAGCACCTGATTGGGCGGCGTCTGCGCGAGGCCCAGCGCCTGCCGCAGCAGGGAAAGCACGATGATGATGCGGGTGAAGCTCGTCATCATGAGCACCAGCGACGGCAGCACCGTCAGCAGGCTCATCAGCACGAGGATCTGGAGCGAGAGCGAGAGCGGGCGGCCATCGCCCGAAACATCGTCCAGCGCCTTGGTCAACGCGCCGGACGCCTGCGCCGCGGTTGGCGAGACCGGGCCGGTAGCCAAGCCCGCTGGCGCGGCCTGTGTCGATGAGGCAGGCGCGGCCTGCGCGTGCGCCGGACTGGCGACGGTCAGGCCCGCCAGCCCCAGCAGCAGCGCGAACCCCAGCGCGCGCAGCATGTCAGCCATTGCGGGGATCGCTTTCCGCAATTTTCTCGATCTTCGCGCGTGTGACGGCTAGCAATAGCCGCTGTCCCTCGAACTCGACCACGGCCAGCTTGCCGAATGTGCCCATGGGCATCGCTTCGAGCACCTTGATGCGCCGGTCCGCCTGGCCGCCCAGCATGCCGGGCTGATATTTGCGCCACAGCCAGAGCGCGCCATAGGCCATCCCGCCGACCAGCGGCAGCAGGATGAGCAGCTTGAGGAAATACCAGCCGAGCGCGCTCATACCCTGCGCTCGATCCCCGGCAGGCGCGCATCGGTGGCGGCAACCTCGGTCACGCGGATGCCGTAGCGACCGTTTATCGTGACGACTTCGCCCCGCGCGACCAGCGTCCCGTTGACCATGATGTCCAATAACTCGTCGGCCTGCCGGTCGAGCTGGACGACACTGCCTTCTCCCAACGCCATGATGTCGGCGAGACGCAGTTGCGTCGATCCGACCTCCACCGACATGCGGACCGGGATATCCGACAGCAGCCGCATATTGCGCTCCAGCCCCGGCTCGGGCGTTACGCCGGCGTCCGGCCTGGGTGCTTCACTCATATCGCTCATTGTTCGTCCCCGTGGCTCAGGCCAGTTTTTCGATCATGAAAGCCACGCTGCCGTCCTGCTCGCCCACCGTGCCGTGCGCAAAGACGCGCTCGCCGACGAGGAGCGGCAGGTGCCGCGCGATGTGGATGGGAATGACGTCGCCGGGTTGCAGCGCCAGCAATTCGGACATTTTGAGGTTGGGCCGCGCCAGCACGGTGCGGGCAGGCAGGCGCACATCGTCGAGCCGCGCGGCAAGCCCGGCCTGCCACGCCGGATCGGGCGGCAAAAGCTCCGCGCGCTGGATCGCGCCCGCATCGCTTCCCCCGGCCGCTGAATCGAGCCCCGCGAACCCGGCCTTGGGATAGACGATCTCGATCAGGCGCCCGTCCTTCTCGCCCAGATTGATGTCGAAGCCCTGCACGACCACCTCGGCCTCACCGGCCATCACCTCCGCCCGGCCGACATTGGTCTCACGCGCCAGCAGCATCGGCTCGACGGAGGCGATCTCCGCCCAGCATTCTGCCAGCGCGGCGACGATCTGGCCGGAAAGGCGGCCCACCAGGCGATGCTCGGTCGGCGTGAATTCACGACGCGCGGCGACGATGCGCGGCCCATGGCCGCCGTAGAAGCGGTCGACCAGCAGCGAGACGAGGTCGGCATCGATACGCAGCGCCACGGTGCCCTTGATCGGATGCAGGCGGTAAAGCGACAGGCTGACGAAGGCGGGGACGCTGGCGTCCCACATCATGAACAGGCTGTCCTCGATCGGACGGGCGGTGACCGCCGGCCGGCAGCCACCATAGGGCTCGATGATCGCACGCAATCGGCGGGCCAGCCGGTCGCCCAGCTTCTCCAGCCCCGCCAGCCGGGCTGCCGGCGGAGCAGTGCCGCCGCCCAAGGCATAGGGTTGCACGTCATTCATATGATGTCGGTCCCCATCCGACCCCCCGTCGGACATGTCGCTATTGAATAACGAAATTGGTAAAATAAACGTTATCGACCCCGCCAAAGCCCGTTTTTTCCTTGAGGACATCGTTAACGATGTGGAGCAGCTTGGCCTGCAGTGCTTCCTTGCCGCGTGGCTCGGACAGCGCGACGACCTGCTCCTGCGCCATCATCATGAGGATCGCCGAGCGGATCGCCGTCTCATGGGTCTGGACCGCCTGAATGACGCGGTTGTCATAGTATGTGGACACCGCGATCGACACCTGCACGAAGGCATCGCTATCGCTGAGATTGGAGGTGAACGGCACCGGGATCTGGAAATAGGTCGCCTGGTAGGCGGCCGGATTGGCCGGGCGCGGAAGGTCCAGCCCCTTGCCCTTGCCGATCGCCGTCCCGCCCTTGATGCCCGCCTTCTGGGCCTTGGCGATCCACTGGTTGGCGATCTCCTCGGGATTCTCGCCCCGCAGCACGAGTTGCGGCCGGTTAGGGTCCTCGCTTGGCGCCTTAGCCTGGTGCATTGAACCGGCGACGTAGAAGCCCGCCGCCGCACCGCCGCCGCCGAGCAGCGCAACGCCGCCGAGCAGCAGAATCAGCTTCTTCTTGGCGCTCCCCTTCTTCCTGGGGGCGTCCTCGGTTTGCGGTGTCTCGCTCATCAAACTGCTCCCTTAAGCGAATCGTACGGTGTCACCGGCGGCCCGCCGATCGGCGGTACCCGGCGATGCCTCGCCCGACTGGCTCGGCTGATCACGGAAGGATCGACCGATCCAGTCTCCCTGCGGCTGGCTGCCGGAGCGCGTTTGCTCCTGGCCGTGATGCTGCCCCTGCCCCTGCCCCTGCCCCGCCATCTGCTGCTGCATCTGGCCAGAGGGCTGGCTGCCCGGCCGTTGGCCGGCATCCTGCGAGGCGGCCGCCTTCTCGACGGTGATGCTGCCCAGATTGATCGCTGCCATCCGGGCATCGGCATGCAGCGCGGGGCGCCCCTCGGTCAGGCGTCGCGCGGCCTCGTCCGTCTCGGCGACCAGCCGCACGCTGGTCATGTCCTGCGCCTGCCAGAGATCGACCTGCAGGCGGCCGAGATGCGGCGGGTTGAGCGTGAACCGGCTATGCCCGTTGCCTTCGGCCAGAGCCGTTATCTCGCGGGCCATGCGGTCGATCCATTGGCCGGAAACGCCCATGTCGATGATCTGCTCGCCAAGTTGCGCGCTGGTTGTCGGTCCGCTCACGGTCGCGGCGACGCCCGCGGCAAGGGTGGACTGCACCACCGGTGGCAGCGATTCGACGATCATGCGCAGCGGCATGGCAACCCCCGCCAGAGATGCGCTCGCACCTGTCCCGATGGTGGCGACCTGCGCCGTCTCGCTGGCATGACCGGGGGCACGCCCCGCCGTCGTCCTGTCGCCGGCCTTGCTGTCCGCGCCCGCGAGCGGCGGCGGTGCCATGGCTTGAGCGGCGGCTTTGGCGGCCTCCCGAGACTGTCCTTCGGCAACGGCCTTGACCTGCGCGGGAGCAGCAACGGTCTTGCCTGCTGCTGCCGGCCCGGCATCGACCGCTTGCGGTCCGGTCCATTGTGCCAGCACCGCGTTTGCCGGCGCGCCGGCAGGATCGGCCCCGATGGTCGCTGCGACCGGGGTCGGCAGAGCTTCGTCCGCCTTCATGGCATCCGTGGCCGCATCGCCTGCCACCATGGTGTCGCTTGTCACGACCGCGTCGGCCGGCAGGTCAGACGCGGGGAGAGCGCTGGCTTCGCTCTGCGGCGCCTCTTCGCCCCGGAGATTGAGGGGAACGCCATGCGTGGCCGCAGCGGGCTTGCCCGAGCCGGGGCGCGGCAGCACGAGCGCCGCCGGCACCGCCTCTTCCCCTGCCGGCGGCAGGGTGGCCGCATCGGACAGGTCCAGCGCCGCCGCTCCTCCGTCGCCGGGGAGCGCGGCGGTAGCGACCACGGCGCCATTGTCCACAACCAGGCCCAGCTCGCCCTGCGTCGCGCGCGGACTGGCCTGCGCGGCGAACGCGACCAGCGCGGCGAACGCGCCGCCGGTGGCGACGCCCTCGCCGGCAGCGAGCGCGCCGGGCGGCACGTTGCCTTCGGTTCCCTTGCCAAGGCGACCCATGATGGCGGAGAGGTTTATCATTCGTCTGGTCCCCTGCTCTGCATGCGGCGATAGCGCGGCAACGCCGCCAGCCGGGCCTCCCGCCGCGCCTCGCGCGCGGCATGGGCCTTGTCCTTCAAACGTTCGGCGATTTCGCGGTCGCGGTCGGCGTGGATGCGCTCGGCATCACGCTGATCGGCACGCCGCTCGGCATCGTAGAGCGCGCCGTCGAGCTGACGCCCGGCGCGTTCCAGCCGGCTCGCCAATTCCCGGCGAGAGGCGAACAACGCACCCTGGGTGAGGCCTTCACCGGCGAACAGCTCTTCGCGCACGCGGGCGACCCGCAGGGCATTGTCGTTAATCTGGCTGACTTCGTCGCGCGCGCGGATCAGCGCGCCGACCGCTTGATTATGCTGGACGTGCCGCACCCGCAGCAGCCGCTTGCGCGAGGCAATGAGGCCACTCATGCGCCGAACACCCCGATCAGCGCCGCGATGCTGGCATCGGCGTCGATGGTCGAGCGGCTGTTCTGCCGCAGGAAGTCGAGCAACTGCCCACGGCGCTCGACCGCCTCGTCGATGGTCGGATCGTTGCCGGGGCGGTAGGCCCCCATCAGGATGAGGTCGCGATTTTCCTCATAGGCCGCCCACAGCCGGCGATAATTGGCCGCGGCGGCGAGATGCTCGTCGGTCACGATGTCCGCCATCACGCGCGAGAGCGAGCGGCCGACGTCGATCGCCGGGAAGATGCTCTGTTCGGAAAGCTGGCGGGAGAGGACGATATGCCCATCGACAATGGCGCGGGCGGTATCGACGATGGGGTCGTCATTATCGTCACCATCGGCCAGCACCGTGTAGATCGCCGTGATCGAACCGCCCGAGCGGCTATCCACCCCGGCGCGCTCGACGAGGCGGGGGATGAAGGCCAGCGCGGAGGGCGGGTAACCCTTCATCGCCGGCGGCTCACCGAGCGAAAGGCCGATCTCGCGCTGAGCATGGGCGCAGCGCGTCAGGCTGTCGATCAACAGCAGCACCTGCTTGCCACGCGCGCGGAAATATTCGGCGATGGCCGTGGCGCGGGCGGCGGCGCGCAGGCGCAGCACCGGCGGATGATCGGCCGGCACGGCAACCACGACGCTCTTGTGCATCTGGTCGCCGAGCTTGGTTTCGAGGAAGTCGCTGACCTCGCGGCCGCGCTCGCCGATCAGGCCGACGACGATCACGTCCGCCTCGGCCCCGGCGATCATCTGCCCCATCAGCACCGACTTGCCGACACCGGAGCCGGCCATGATCGCGATGCGCTGACCGCGCCCGGCGGTGAGCAGCGCATTGATGGCTCGCACGCCGACATCGAAGCGGCGCAGCACCCGGCCGCGATCCAGCACGTTGCCCTTGACCCCGTTCAGCGGCCATTGCCCGCTGGCAAGCACTGGCCCCTTGCGATCGAGCGGCTGGCCCATGGCATCGACCACGCGGCCGATCAGCCCCTCGCCGACCTGCACCATATTGGCGGCGCTGTCCGGCTCCACGCGCGCGCCGTTTTCCAGCGGCGCATCCTGATCGAGCGGCACCAGTACGGCGCGGGCGCCGCGAAAGCCGACCACCTCGGCACGGATGTGCTGCCCATCGGACGCGAGCACCCGCGCGCCCGCGCCGATCGGGCGGGGAAAACCTGTCACCTCCAGCATGCCGCCGTCATGCCCGATCAGGCGGCCGACCTGGCGCGGCGCCTGGTTGGTCACCTGCATATGGGCAAAGAGCTTTGCTGCCCGGCTGAGTTGAGCCTGCCTCACAGCCGGCCCTCCATGTCGTCGAGCAGCGCGCGCAGGCGAGCGAGGCGCACATCCGGGCCATCCTCCACCCACCCCTCGGCGGTGGCGATCCGCACCGACCCCCGCGAGAGTTGCGGGTTGGCGACCAGTGTCACCGCCATCGGCTCCGTCTCGAGCAACGGCATATCGTCGGGATTGACCTCCAGCACGGCCCGGGACTCGTCGCTGTCGATGCAGGCAGCGACCGCCTCGCAGCGCGCCTTGAGCACCGCCGGGTCGATCGGCACCTCGCCGATGATCTGCGTGACCAGGCGCACCACGGCCTGCGAGAGCAGCTGGGCCAGCTCGCCTTCCCCGGCCTGGGCGATCTGGCCGATTGCAGCCGCGAGCGCAGTGCGCGCGTCATTATCGCGCGCGGCGGCCTCGCGTGCCAGCCGCTCGCCTTCCTCGAAGCCTTGCAAAAACGCTTCCTGAGCCGCCTCCTCGATCGGATCGACCGGTTCGCTGACGCTCTCGTCGCGGGTCGGCTGGGTCGGGTGGGTGACGTTCCACGGCCGGCTTCCCTGCTCGCTCGCATACAGACTGCGAAAGGCGTCGCCGTTGCGGCCGATGCTGCCGAATGCCCCCCAGCCGCCGAGCGCGGTCGCGTCCTCCATCGTCTTGCCGGGCCAGAGCCTAGACATAATCGTCGCCCTTCCCGCCCAGCATGATGGTGCCTTCCTCGCCCATGCGGCGAGCCTCGGCAATCACCTCTTTCTGCGCTTCCAGCACCTCGGCGAGGCGGAGCGGGCCACGCTCGTCCATCTCGTCCTGGATCGACTGGGCCGCGCGCTGCGACATGCAGCCGAGGATCCGGGTGCGCAGCACGTCGCTCGCGCCCTTGAGCGCCACCACCAGCACGGCGCTGTCCACCGCGCGCATGAGCGTGCCGAGATCCTTGTCGGCGAGCGCCAGCAGATTCTCGAAGACGAACATCTCATCCTCGATGGATTGCGCCACCGCCCGGTCCCGCTTGGTCAGCGCCTTGATGATCCGCTGCTCATGATCCTTGCGAATATTGTTCATGATGGCGGCCGCCTCGCTCGTCCCACCCCGCTTGGTGGTGGGGCCGCCGGAGCGCGCTTGCGCAGGCCGGCTCTGGAACAGCTGTTCGAGATCGTCGATCGCCTCGGCGCTCACCGGCCCCAGCGTGGCGAGGCGATAAACCACGTCGTCCTGCGCCTCGGTCGGCAGCAGTTGCAGCACAGCCGCCGCCGCCGCAGGGTCGAGATGCGCCAGCACGATCGCCATGATCTGCGGATGCTCCAGCTCGATGATGGCGGCGAGCTCGGCCGGCTCCATCCACTTGAGCATCGCAAGCTTGTTGGAGCGGGTGGGCGGCGTAATCTTGGCAAGGATGGTATCGGCCCGCTCAGGCCCCAGCGCCTTGTGCATCGCGCCGCGGATATGCTGGCTTGCGCCGTAGCCGATGGCGGTGCGTCCCTTGGCCTTGGTCACGAACTGGTCGAGCGCGTGATTGACCTCGTCCACCTCCACGTCGGCCACATCATACATGGCATAACCGAGCTGGCGGACTTCGTCCGGCTCCAGCCGCGAGAGGATCTGCGCCGCCTCGTCCTCATCGCACAGCATCAGCAGCACGGCCGCGGCGGCGCTGCCGGTCAATGGCGCGACCTCAGGCATCGGCCTTCACTCCATCCTTGAGGAGATCGCGGACAACCAGCGCGGCCCGGTCCGGATCCTGTTTCACAAAATTGCGGATCAGCGTGGCGCGGTCGCTATAGTCCGGGGTCGCGCTGATCATGTCGATCGTGACAGGCCGGCCTGGATCGGATGTGGAGCGGCCAAGCTCGGCCTTGATTTCCTGCCCGAGCTGCCGGCTCTGCGCCGGGTCGAGCGCGGCGAGGCCGGACGCGCCTTTCGCGGTCGACCAACGCTTGAGCAGCGGGCGGCCGATGCCGACGAGCAGGATCAGCGTCACCAGCACGGCAGAGACGTTGCGCGCCAGCAGCGAGACCCAGCCTTGCTCGTACCAGGGCGTGCTCGTCTCGGCCGCATCGGGCTGCGCGAACTTGCGCGCGGACAGGGCAACGACATCGCCGCGCGTCTGGTCGAAACCGATGGCGCCTTTGACCAGTGCCTCCAGCGCCGCCACCTCCTGCGCCGAGCGCGGCTTGCCGTCCGGCGCGTTATCGAGCGCCACGGCGACCGACAGGCGCCTGACCGTGCCGACGGCATCACGCGTGACCGAGACTTCGCGGCCCAGCTCGAAGCTGCGGTTGAACGTCTCGGCGGTCTTGAACGGGGGCATAGCCGGCTGGGCTGGCGTCGCAGCAGCCTGACCGGCAGCGGCCTGGGCATTGAGCGGCGGCGGCGGCCCGCCGGGCGCGGCCGGATTGACCGGCGGGTTCGGCTGCAGCGCGCCGGGAATGCCACCGGGCGTCGCGCCGGCGCCACTCTGGGCATCCGTGTTCCAGCTCCCGGTTTCGGCGCGGAGCCGCGCTTCATCCTGCGGATAGGTTTCGCGCGTCGCCTGCCGTTCGTCGAAATTCACCTCGGCGTGGACCTCGGCGGAGAATTTGCCCGCACCGACAATCGGCGTCAGCAACGCCGTCACTGCCTGGCGGTAGCGTTCCTCGATCCGCGCCTGCACCTGGAGTTGTCGATCCGTCTCGGCGCCGCTGCCGCTGGTCTGGCTGAGCAAGCGGCCAGTCTGATCAACCACCGAGACCGATTCGGGCGTCATGTCCGCCACCGAGGATGCGACGAGATGGACGATGGCCTCAACCTGGCTCTCGGAAAGAGCCCGCCCGCTGGCGAGCTGGAGCATGACCGAGGCAGTCGGACGACTACGCTCGCGCAGGAAGATGCTCGGCGGCTCGATCGCCAGATGCACGCGCGCATGGGTCACGACTCCGATCGCCTCGATGGTGCGCGCCAGATCCAGCTCGCGCGCGGTGCGCAGCTTCTCGCCCTCGACCGCCCGGCTGGCGCCCATCGGCATGGAGCTGATGAGCGAATCCCCATCGGGGGCGCTCTTGGGCAAACCCTCGGCGGCGAGCTTCATCTTGGCGTTGAAATAGTCGTCTTCGGCGACCGTGATCGCGCCCGTCGAACGGTCGAAATCATAGGTGATATTGCTCTTGGTCAGCACGTCCGCCACCGCTGCCTGATCGGCGTCGGGGAGCCCGCGGAACAGGTCGCGCTGGGGTGGCTCCCGCAACGCGAGCCAGGCCGCGCCGGCCATCGCGACGAGCGCCACGAGGCCCATCATCGGCAGGCTGCGCTGCACCGCCGGCTGGGCAAGGAAGCCGGTCATGCGGATCCGCATCCCCTCGACGCCGCCGCCCGGCAGGCGGCCAGCAAGCGCTGGGAGGGCAGGCTGGGCGGCGTTCTGGCCGCCCGTGGTGGTCATGATGTTCGCGTCGCTCATCTGGTTACACCGGCATGCTCATGATGTCCTTGTAGGCGGACAGCAGTTTGTTGCGGACTTGCAGGGTCGTCTCGAAACCGATCGACGCCTGCTGCTTGGCCATCATCACCGCGGCGATGTCGGTGGTATCCCCCCGTTCGAAAGCGGCGGCGGCCTCGTTGGCGTTGGCCTGCAGACCGTTGACCTCGTTGATCGCGCTCTTCAGCGCCGAGGTGAAATCAGCGCCACCCGCTTTGCCGGACGCATCGGGCGCGGCAGCGGCTCCCCCACCGGAGACCTCCTTGAGCGCGGTGTTGCGCTGCAGGATGCTCTGGCGCAGCGCCATCACGCTATCGACGGACAAACTTGCCATGGCCGTGTCTCCCCGCCTCAGCCGGCCATCGCCAGATCACGCATCTCGGCGAGCCGATAGCGCAGGGTCCGCTCGGAGATGCCGAGCAGCCGGGCGGCGTGGGCGCGATGCCCACCGGTATCGCGCAGCGCCGCGCGGATCGCATCCATGGCGGAAGCGCGGGCGACGTCATGCAGCCGAGCAGGTGCCGGGCGGCGCAGCGCCGGCACATCGACCGACACCGGGACGGGCGCCATGATCGCCAGATCACTCGCCTCGATACGCTCGCCCTCGCGCAATACGATGGCGCGCTGGAGGACATTGCCGAGCTCGCGGGCGTTGCCCGGCCAGTCGTGGGCCGAGAGGCGATCCATCGCGGCCGGCGTCGGCCAGGCAAACGGAGTGGCGATGGTCGTTCCCGGCGCCTGGTGGCGGAGCAGGAACGCGGCGGCGATCGCAGTGATGTCACCGGGGCGCGCCTTGAGTGGCTGGAGCTGGAGCGGCATGACATTGAGCCGCCAGTAAAGGTCTGAACGAAACCGCCCGGCCTCGGCCTCGGCCGCAAGATCGCGGTTGCCGGCGGCGATGACGCGCACGTCGACCGGCACCGGGTGTGTCGCGCCGACCGGCAGCACTTCGCCTTCCTGCAACGCGCGCAGCAGCTTGGCCTGCAGGGCGAGTGGCAGCTCGGTGATCTCGTCGAGGAACAAGGTGCCACCATCGGCGGCAAGGAACAGGCCATCCGATGAGGCGGCCGCGCCGGTAAAGCTGCCCTTGCGGTGGCCGAACAGCATGGCTTCCATCATCGTTTCGGGCAACGCGGCACAGTTCACCGCGATGAAATCCTTGTCCGCGCGTGGCGACCGGTCGTGCAGGAAGCGGGCGATGCCTTCCTTCCCGGTGCCGGTGACGCCCTGGATCAACACCGTAGCCTCGCTCGCGGCGATGCGAGCAGCGAGGCGCATCAGCACCGCGCTGCGCTCATCCCCCACCGCCGGCATATGCGTCGGGCGGAGCAACTCACCGATCAACGCAAAAGCCATTGCCCGATCAGGCTCCCCGAAGGCGATGCGCGCCGGATACCCATCCGCCGCAGGCATCAGCCGGGGTGCGCCGTCGCGCCATTCGATCAGGACATCGCGGCAGGTGGCGTGCGCGATTTCTTCAGCGAGCAGCAAACGCTGCGTGGCCTTTCCGCGCGGCGCTTCAGCCGCAACGATGCGCACAGAATAGCAGGCAGTATCCAGCCACGCGCCCAGATCCGGCAAGAGCCGGTGGACACGCTGGCTCATGTCGACAGGCAACATGTGTCAGTCCCCAATTTGGGCGGTCCGCGCTCCCCCGAGCCAAACCGCCTTCAAGGGGCGCACTGTTGCCAAGAATGCTTATCAACCCGTTAATCTCGGCGCGGCCTTGCCGGTATGCGGCAAAGCGCTGCCGCTCCACCGAACACCCGGCCATCCCCATCCGCCGTCTCGCGGCGGGTCGTATGGGCCTGTCTATGCAAGACAAAGTTCGCGCGCGCGAGGGCTCTCAAGACACCCCCCCTGGCCAGCGGCACCGAGCAAAAAAATTTCGAGATCGCTGCTTAAATTTTCTGCGCCGGGTCCGTTCTGCTGGTTCGAGGCCGCATCCGCCGCTTGGCAGCGACCCAAACGAGAGCGGGAAAGGAAACCCACATGACTGTTATCGCTTCCAACGTCTCTGCGATTCGCGCGCAGAACGCTTCGAACGTTGCCAACAAGGGCCTCTCGCAGGCCATGGAGCGCCTGTCCACGGGCAAGCGCATCAACAGCGCGAAGGACGACGCCGCCGGCCTCGCCATCGCCACCAAGATGACGGCCGAAATCCGTGGTCTCGCCGCCGCGCGCCGGAACGCCAATGACGGCATTTCGATGACGCAGACCGCGGAAGGCGCGCTGGGCGACATCTCCAACATGCTGGTTCGTATCAAGGAATTGGCCGTGCAGTCGGCCAACGGCACCAACGATACCGACGCCCGCGCCAACCTGCAGACCGAAGTGACGCAGCTGATCTCCCAGATCGATAAGGTCAAGGCGATGAAGTATAACGGCGTCGACCTCTTCGGCGCCACCGCCACGGACATCCAGGTTGGCACGGCTTCGGGCGACACCGTCTCCATCACGACCGACCTCAGCGCGCTGACCATCACCGCCGACATCAGCACGGCGGCGGGCGCTGGCACGGCAATGACCGCCCTCGACACGGCGATCGGGACTGTGTCCACCAAGCGCGCGACGCTTGGCGCCGTCCAGAGCCGTCTCGAATCGGCGGCCAGCAACCTGACCTCGACCATCACCAACCTGACCGACGCCAAGTCGCGCATCGAAGATGCCGATTTCTCCGAAGAATCGTCGGCGCTGGCCAAGAACCAGATCCTCAGCCAGGCCTCCACGGCAATGCTCGCCCAGGCGAACCAGAGCCAGCAGGGCGTGCTGAGCCTGCTCCGCTAAGCGGCGCAGACCAATCCGGTCGGCGAAGGTCTGGTCCACCGACGCCGACCGTCAGGTTCCCCGGCACCAAACGAGTCCCCATCGGTGCCGGGGGCCCAGATCTTCAAGACGGACCAAAATGCGAAAACCCTCGCTCCCCCGGGCGGGGGTTTTCGTTCGTTGCGCGATTCGAGATGACGGAGCGGCTGCTCGGGAGCTCTCGCGTCAGGCCCCGCTCCGGGCCGCGGGACGAACCAAAACCGGGGCGCTGGCTGCCGCGACCGGCAATTCGCCTCGCACGGCTCCGTCGCCCTCCCCGAACCGGGTCCGCCCGGTCCTACCCTTCGAGCTGCCTTTGCAGGGCGCGGATATCGGCATCCATCTCGGGATTGTCGCGGCGCATTGCCTCAATGGTGCGCACGGCGTGGATCACCGTCGAATGATCCCGGCCGCCGAACACGCGGCCTATCTCTGGTAGCGAGCGCGGCGTCAGCTTCTTGGCAAGATACATGGCGACCTGACGCGGCCGAGCCACCGCGCGGGCGCGACGGTGCGAGCGCATTTCCGAGGCGTCGATGCGATAGTGCGCGGCGCAGAGCTTTTGAATCTCGTCGATGGTGATCCGGCGGACGCTCGCGCGCAGTGCTTCGGCCAGCATCGTCTGCGTGAGATCCACGGTGATCGCCTTGTCGACGAGCTGGGCATAGGCAACGAGCTTGTTGAAAGCCCCCTCCAGCTCCCGAATGCTCGTGCGAATCGAGCGGGCCAGCAGCGCGATCACATCGTCCGGCACCACGATCGGGGCCACGGCGGCGCGGCGCGCCTCGAGGATCTTGAACCGCAACTCAAGGCTCGCGGGCTGGATATCCGCGACAAGCCCCCCAGCCAAGCGCGAGAGGATGCGCGGATCAACGGCGCTCAACTGCTGCGGCGGCCGATCGGCGGCGATGGCGATGCGCGCGCCCGAATCGATCAGATCGTTGAGCGTATGGAGGAATTCCTCCTGCGTCGGCCCCTTGCCGGCGATGAACTGGATATCGTCGATCAGCAGCATATGCGCGGCGCGCAACCGCGCCTTGAAGCTGAACGTATCATTGGCGCGAATGGCAGCCACGAATTCGTTCATGAAACGCTCGGCCGACATATAAAGAATAGCGCCGCTGGGCGCCTGCTCGCCCAACCCTGCGCCATAGGCGGCGGCAATCGCATGCAGCAGATGGGTCTTGCCGAAACCTGTCGGCCCATGGAGGAACAACGGATTGAAGCGCGGCTTGTCTGGGGCGGCCATGGCCTTCGCGGCCGAACAGGCCAGCATATTACTCTCGTCCGTCATGAAGCCGGCGAAATCGTGCCGCGGCATGAAGCGGCCGGGACGGGCGGGACCTTCCACAAAACGCGCCGCGCCATGCTCCACAGGGGCCGGCGTGCGCGACCGAACGGTAATGCTTTCCGCCGCCTCACGCGCCCGCACGACGCGAATATCGCGGACATCAGCGGGTGCAGAGCGCCAAGCCAATGCCAGCCGCGTCGCAAAATTGCTGGCGACATAGCTGGCGGAAAATTCCGATGGCGCTTCCAGGTCCAGCGTCCCGGAGAGCGGACAATAATCGCCGAGCGCGAGCGGCCGAATCCACTGGTCGAACTGGCGCACGCCAATCGCCCGGCGCAGGCCAGCGCGCACATCGGCCCAGGCCGCTTCGAGTGCAGCGCGATTATCCGCCTGTCGTGGCGCCACCGCGCTGTCCATCGTGTCCGTCCCTGTTATTGCTGATTGGCTATATCGTTGCTGGCCCACTTTTCGCCCCATGTCCCTGCCGCGATCCCAAGCTCAGTCGATCCCACGCCGCCCGCGCCAGAGCGCGCAGGCACCCCTCACGGAAAGGGCCTTCCCGTGCCTGTCGGTCGATAGCGATCGCTGTGACAGGGGCCGCGATTCGAGCCCTGCCAGCCCCATGTGTGGCAGCCACCCCGGGGGGGATCAAGGGCAGCAGCCGTCAAAAATTTGAAATAAAGAACTTGACCACGGATTCCCAATGAGATCGTCGAAAGCGACAATTAACATATTGATATTTATAATATTTTTTAGAATGTGTGCTATTTCGCGGCGAGTGCACGGGGCGCGAATCGTGGCGAATCCGGCCTTGCCGATGAGTCGCTGAGCAGCTGCGCAAAAAGGGCATCAACAGGACCGCGCGCGGGATTATGGGAGCGCCTGTAATTTTATGTCGCCCACCGGCGCGACTCGGCCGTGAACGGCAATCAGGCCTGCTTGTCGTCAGCCATGACGCTAGGGCCCGTTTCCTCCGGGTGCCGCGTACCGTCCTCGGCATCGCGCGCCCGCGCCTGGCTCTTGCGACGGCGCAGATTGGCCCGCAGCGCCTCGGCCAGCCGCAACGCACGGGCGTCCTTGTCATCCGCCATGTCGCTCTCCCATCTCGCGCCCTCACCCCCAAAGGGGGGCCTGTCGACCGCGAGGTCGCCAAGCGAGGGAAATGGTGCTGCCGGTGAGGATTGAACTCACGACCTCAGCCTTACCAAGGATGCGCTCTACCACTGAGCTACGGCAGCACGGCGTTCGCAGGGCACGGGCCCTGCTTGGACGAGGCCGGGCCTATGGCCTCGCACCAGAGGATTTGTCAAGGCGCGTTGCTGCGCATGGGCAGGATTTGCGCGGCTGAGGGGCGGCGCTGCCGCACGATCCCACCAGCTCGTGCACCCGCCACGGGAACGGACGAGTACTGCGCACCGCCTCGTCCCACCGCACATGCGGCCGCGCCCGCCGGCTATGCCCGCATGAATGGACGCGCACCCCGAGAGGCAAACCGCCGCTCGCCATTGTCCGCCGAAACATCTTAAGCGCTTCAATCTATTGCCGGATCAGGGGTTGGCGTCAGCCCGCCCCGGCCGATGAACGGCTGATCGCCCATGGTTTGTCATCGAACTCTGCCAACCTAGCTTCAACTGACGGTCTCCAACAGGAAGAAAGGTCCGTGATGAAGTACCCGGTTTATACCGCCGTAACGGTGGCTCTCCTTATGGCTGGCACGGCATTGCGCGCCCAGACACCGGAGACGGCCGCACCAGCCGGCGCGCAGGCTACGACGGCACCAAGCGCAGCCCAAAGCTTTAGCGATGACGATCTCAAGGCCTTCGCCCGCGCTGCGATCGCGGCCAGCAAGATTCAGCAGGACACCAGCATTGCCGACGCCGAGAAGCAGCCAAAGATGCTCGCCGCGGTGCAGGCCGAGGGGTTGGACCCGGTAAAGTTCAACAGCATCGCCCAAGCGTCGCAGGCCGATCCGGAACTGCACAAGCGAATCCAGACGCTGGCCAATGAAGACGCGGCCGCGCGTCAGGCCACAGCACCGGCACCGGCCACGAACACCGCGACTCCCTGATCCTTGTCGAGGTCGGGGCGCGCGCCCCTGCGCGCCCCGCACCCCGTGCCGACTCCGTCTGCCGCAGCACGGTCCGAACCAGGACCACGCCGGCCGTGCGCTCTGCATTGATCGGACCAAGCGATCAGCCTGTCCGCTTCTATCCGTTCGCCAAACCTGCCTCGCCATGGCATATGATGTGGGCATTCCAGACCTGCACGCCGCCAGGCCGGAGCCATTGGAGGTGACCCATGACAGAGAAAGCGCTGAAGACTCCCACCGATCTCAAGGCAAACGCAACCAAGGCTGTCGCCGAAGCGCTGAACGGCTTGCTGGCGGATAGCTATGCGCTTTTTCTCAAGACGAAGAATTTCCACTGGCACGTCTCCGGCCCCCACTTCCGGGACTATCACCTGATGTTTGATGAGCAGGCGGCCGAAATCATGGCGACCACCGATCTCATTGCGGAGCGCGTCCGCAAGACCGGCCATACGACGCTGCGGTCGATCGGCGACATTGCGCGCCGCCAGAGCGTCAAGGACAACGACGCCGATTTTGTCCGCCCCGCCGATATGCTGGCAGAGCTGCGCGCCGACAATCTCGCCTTCGTCCAGTCGCTACGCGCCGCGAAGGAGGTTGCGGGCGCCGCCGGCGACAACGCGACCGACAGCCTGATCGACGATTGGACCGACCAGGCCGAACAGCGTGCCTGGTTCCTGTTCGAGGCTAGCCGGACCGACTGAACGCGACCGACAGAAAAGGAGAACGGCCCGGAAGCAGTGCTTCCGGGCCGTTCTCTTTGCCGATCATAAAGGCCGGTGTTGAGCGATTAATCCGCCTTGGACTGGAGATTAACGGCTGCGTATTTGCCGCGCCGGTCCACTTCCAGCTCGAAGTCCAGCCGATCGCCTTCCTGCAGCGACCCCATGCCGGCCCGCTCGACAGCACTGATGTGCACGAACGCATCGGGCTGGCCATCGTCGCGCTGGATGAAGCCGAAGCCCTTCATCGCGTTGAAGAACTTGACAGTCCCGCTGGCGCGCTCGCCGGTGAGCTGGCGCATCGGCCCGCGCTCGCCGCCGCGGTCCGCGCCGCCACGATCCTCGCGCTCCGGCACCGGAAGCGGCTCGCCGTCAATCTGCAGTTCGGTCGCGGAGATCTTGCCACCGCGATCGACCAGCGTGAACTTGAGCGGCTGGCCTTCGGCAAGACCGGTCAGGCCGGCCTGCTCGACCGCGCTGATGTGAACGAACACATCTTCGCCGCCATCGTCACGGACGATGAAACCAAAGCCCTTCTGACCATTGAAGAACTTGACGATGCCGGAACCCTCGCCGACAACCTGGGCAGGCATGCCGCCCCGAGCGCCACCGCCGCCGCCGCGGAAACCACCGCCGCCGCCGCCGCCGCCACGGAACCCACCGCCGCCGCCACCGAAGCCGCCGCGATCGCCAAAGCCGCCACGATCACCACCGAATCCTCCACGGGGCGCGCCGTAGCCGCCGCCACCGCCGAACTCGGAATATCCATCGAATTGGGGGTCTCCGAAGCCGTCTCGCTTGTCCTTGCCGCGCCCGCGGCGCCCTCTGTCAAAACTCATGCCCTGTTAATCACCTTCGCTCGTCCCAATATCATCATTCACCCATGCTGGACGACATGCACAGGGACTCGGCTGGAGCCAAAACACAACCGCACCCTAGTATAGCGATAATTATCCACAAGCGCGAACGATTTTGGCGGGGGCCGCGAGGCGCCCTCTTTCCAAGCCGAACCGGCTCGCTGCGCCGCCCGCTTCGCCTCCCCCACGGCCGTGAAGGCGTACAGTGCAGGGACGGTTTCCCTTACCGCTCCATTCGGTTTAAGGAGGCGCGATGAGCGTTTACCTGCATGAAGAAGACCTGCCCGCCGGCGTGCTCGGCGAAGGGCCCGTCGCCGTCGACACCGAAACGATGGGGCTGATCACCCCGCGCGATCGGCTCTGCCTCGTCCAGATCAGCGATGGGGGCGGCGACGAGCACCTCGTCCGCTTCGCGCCGGACAGCGCCTACGCAGCGCCCAACCTGCGTGCGATTCTCGCGGATCCGGCGCGACTCAAGCTCTTTCATTTCGGGCGTTTCGATATCGCCGCATTGCATCATTATCTCGGCGTGCTGACCGCGCCGGTCTATTGCACCAAGATCGCCTCGCGGCTCGTGCGGACCTACACCGACCGCCATGGCCTCAAGGAACTGGTGCGCGACCTGATCGGGCAGGAGATCAGCAAGCAGCAGCAAAGCTCCGACTGGGGCGGCCCGGTGCTGAGCGATGCGCAGAAGGACTATGCCGCATCCGACGTGCGTTACCTTCACCGGCTCAAGACGGAGCTGGACGTCCGACTCGCGCGGGAGGGGCGCATGGCATTGGCGCAGGCTTGCTTCGACTTCCTGCCCCATCGCGCGCTGCTCGATCTGGCCGGCTGGCCGGAGGTCGATATCTTCGCCCATGCCTAGGCGGGAGGGCCATATTCTGACCGGCGAGGAGCTGGTCATGTCTGCCCAGGCCACGGCGCAGCGTGGAGCCCGGCAGGTCTGGGCCGCGCCGGGGGGCAGCCTCGATCGTTTGCTCAACCCGTTGAAGAAGCTGCTGCCCGTGCTGGCCGGCCTGCTCGCGACGTTCCTGCTGACCGCGCCCTTCACCCATCAGGCCGAAGTCAGCTTCGTGCTCGACAAGAACAAGGTGGATATGGCCAGCGAGCGGCTGAAGGTGGTGGAAGCCCTCTATCGCGGCGAGGATGCGCATGGCCGCCCCTTCTCCCTGCGCGCCGGCTCCGCCGTGCAGCGCACCTCGCGCAATCCGGTCGTCGAGCTCAACAACCTGGAAGCACGGATGCAGATGGAACAAGGTGGCGCCGTGGTGAACGCACGGCGCGGCACCTATAATATGGACAAGGAGACGGTCGCTATCGAGGGGCCGATCCAGTTCCAAAGCGCCAATGGCTATCGCCTGACCACGCGCGACGTCGACATCCAGCTCGAGCAACGCCGTCTGCGCAGCCGTGGCAGCGTGGAGGGGCGCATCCCCGCCGGCACCTTCCGGGCAGACAATCTGAGCGCCGATCTGGAAGCGCGAACCGTGACGCTGGAGGGCAACGCCCGCTTGCGCATGGAGCAAATTGATCGCAAAGGGCGTTGATGCTGCGTAAGTCGCTCATTCTGCTCGGTGGTTGCTGCGGTGGCGCGCTGATCACCGGCGCGCTGCTCACGGCCGGCGCGTGGGCGCAGGTGTTGCGCGGTCATGACACCAGCGCGCCCGTCGATTTTTCAGCCGACCGCATCGAAGTGCAGGACCGCGCCGATCGTGTCGTCGTCTCCGGCAATGTCCAGGTCAGCCAGGCCGGCCTCACCATGTCCGCGCAACGGCTGACGGTCGCCTATCATGACCGCGACGGCATCGAAATCGACCGTCTCGATGCCTCAGGCGGCGTGGTGGTGACGCGCGGCAACGAGCGCGCCAGCGGCTCGGTTGCCATTTACGATCTCAACCGCAAGCTGATCACGATGATCGGCGGTGTCCAGCTCACCCAGGGGAGCAATCGCCTCTCCGGCCAGCGGCTGGTCATCGATCTGACGACCGGCCGCTCAACCGTCGACGGCGCAGGCACGGGCGGGGCACCGGGTACGACCACAGCGCCCAACGGTCGCGTATCCGGCACCTTCAAGGTGCGGCAGGCGGGCAACCGCTAGGCGCGCCTATCGCAGATCTGCTCGATTCAGCGCGCCGAGATGCTTTCGACAGGCCTTCCATGCAAATTTCCTGCCAATCCGAGATTGCGAAGCGCGCCGGATCATGCCAGCACGCACCGCATGGCCGGACGGACGGCGTGCAATGACGAGGACCTGTTCATGAGTGAGCTTGCGCCCCCCCTGCGCCCGGATGCGGACGAGGACGTGAGTGCGCACCGTCTGCAGGTCATCTCGATTGCCAAGAGCTATGACAAGCGGGCGGTGCTGACCGATGTCAGCCTGGAAGTGGGCCATGGCGAAGTGGTCGGCCTGCTCGGCCCCAACGGCGCCGGCAAGACCACCTGCTTCTATTCGATCATGGGGCTGGTGAAGCCCGATTCCGGCCGGATCATCCTGGAAGGCGTCGATATCACCGGCTTGCCCATGTATCGCCGCGCGATTCTGGGCCTGGGGTATCTCCCGCAGGAAACCTCGATATTCCGAGGCATGACGGTCGAGCAGAATATTCTCAGCGTGCTGGAACTGGCCGAACCGAACAAGGCCGCGCGCGCAGAGAAGCTGGAAACCCTGCTGGAAGAGTTTGGCCTCGCGCGGCTGCGCGCCAGCTCCGCCATGGCGCTCTCCGGTGGCGAGCGGCGACGCTGCGAGATTGCGCGGGCGCTGGCAGCCAACCCCTCCATCGTCTTGCTCGACGAGCCGTTCGCCGGCATCGACCCGCTGTCGATTGCCGATATTCGCGATCTGGTGAAGGATTTGAAGACGCGCGGCATCGGCGTCCTCATCACCGATCATAATGTGCGAGAGACGCTGGAAATCGTCGATCGCGCCTGCATCATCTACGGGGGCAAGGTCCTGTTCGCCGGTAGCCCCGAAGAGCTGGTTTCCAATGCTGAAGTGCGCCGCCTCTACCTCGGCGAGAGCTTCTCGCTGTGACGCGTGCCGTTCCGGCACCCGCGCCCTGACCGCAGGGAACCGCTGACGCATGGCACTCGCACCTCGCCTCGACCTGCGCCAGAGCCAGTCGCTCGTGATGACGCCGCAACTCCAGCAGGCGATCAAGCTGCTGGCGCTCTCCAATCTGGAGCTGGAGGCGTTCATCGGCAACGAACTGGAGCGCAATCCGCTGCTCGAAGCGGGTGAGATGATCACCGTGCCGGCGCGCGAAACGGCCGAACCGGTCGAGGATGCGGAGCCCCGCACGGGACCGGACGCCACCGCCGATATCCTGATCGCACAGGGCGCGGGCGGCGCCGATTCACCGCTCGACGTCGATTACGCCGCCGAGACCTTCATCGATGATGGCCCGGGCGACGGCGTCCCGACGCAGCGCTCCGCCGGCAGCGACCTGTCATCCGCGCAGGGCCTGGGGGCGCAGGGGAGCGAAGACGGCCCCGATTTCGACAGCTTCGCGGCGCCGGACATCGGCCTGCACGAATATCTCATGCAGCAGGCCGGCTCGGCACTCTCCGGGCTGCAATTGATGATCGCCGGCCAGCTCATCGGACAGATCGAGGAAACCGGCTATCTCGAAGCCAATCTGCTGGAGTTGGCGCACCGGCTCGGTGTGCCGCTGGCGGAGGTGGAGGCCGTGCTGAGCGTCATCCAGGGGTTCGACCCCGCCGGTGTCGGTGCGCGCACGCTGGCTGAGTGCATCGCCATCCAGGCGCGCGAGGCGGACCGTTACGACCCGGCCATGGCCTGCCTCATCGCCAACCTCGACCTGCTCGCCCGCGGTCAAATTGCCCATCTGCGCCGCATCTGCGGGGTCGATGAGGAGGACATGGCGGACATGATCCGCGAATTGCGCAGCTATGATCCCAAGCCGGGCCTGCGCTTCGGCGGCGAGCGGCCCGCGGCCGTGACACCCGACGTGTTCGTGACCCCCAGTGGGGCCGGCTGGGCGATCGAGATCAACGGGGCGACGCTGCCGCGTCTGCTCGTGAATCGCCGCTACCAGGCCCATCTCGGCGGTGGCGCACGCGACAAAACGACGCGCCTATGGCTCTCCGACTGCCTCGCCAGCGCCAACTGGCTTATCAAGGCGCTCGACCAGCGCCAGCGGACCATCCTCAAGGTGACGGAGGAGATTGTCCGCCACCAGGAGGGGTTCTTCCGCCACGGCGTCACGCACCTGCGTCCGCTCACGCTGCGGGCGGTGGCCGAGGCGGTCGAGTTGCACGAATCGACGATCAGCCGCGTCACGAGCAACAAATATCTCGCCTGCCCGCGCGGCACCTTCGAGCTGAAATATTTTTTCACCAGCGCCATCCAGTCCGCCGACGGCGGAGAGGCGGCATCGGCCGAGGCGGTCAAGAGCCACATCCGCGCGCTGATCGCCGAGGAGAAGCCGGACGCGATCCTCAGCGACGACACGCTGGTCGACCTGCTACGCGCACGCGGCTTCGACATCGCGCGGCGCACTGTCGCCAAATATCGCGAGGCAATCGGCCTCGGCTCATCGGTGCAGCGGCGGCGGCAGAAAGCAATGCTGCGCTGAGCGCCGCGCCGTCAGTCGATCGCTTTGGAAATACCCTTGGCGGCCAGCAGCCCGAGCACGAGAAAGATCACGAACAGCCCGATCGCCACGAAGAAAAGGATCTTGGCCAGACCAACAAAAGCGCCGGCGATGCCGCCGAAACCCAGCAGTGCCGCGACCAGCGCAATGACCAGACAAATAATGGCTAGGCGAATCATGTGTCACTCCCTTTGGGCTTTGAATCCTGCCGCTCCAACGATCCTGCGCGCGTCCCGGTTCCCGGTGGTCGGCGAGCCCCGGCGCCGCACCTCGCCTCGCGTGACGCCGAGCCAGCGCGTCGCAACACCGCACCTTGCGAAACGCCGCAAGGCCCGCTACGGCGCGCAATCTCCAGAGCATGCGGAGCGGTGGCCGAGTGGTCGAAGGCGCTCGCCTGGAAAGTGAGTATACGGCAAAACCGTATCGAGGGTTCGAATCCCTCCCGCTCCGCCAAATGCCGCCGATTGCCCTCTATGGCGCGGTATTACCGCCGATCGCCGCGCAACCACCAATCGGCAAAACCGGCCATTCAACGCTACAGCCCGATATACATTGAGGCCACAACGGCAGCTTCCGACCTCGACGAAGACATCAGTATTTCCGTTAAGCCTCCGCAGGGGCGACAACAGTTGAAGATATCGGTCTCCACACGCCGATCCTTCTATCACCTACAAGCAGGTCCGGCAGTGCCTCATGCCATTCCCGTCGATAGGGGCGAGCGAGTTGGACGCTAATAACATCGTCATGATCGACCCAAACTTCGTGGAGAAGGAAGCGCAGCGGGTCGCCCGGATCCTCGTGCAGCATTGCGCTCCGATAGGTCGTCTCGTTCCGCATGGCGTCAAGGACGCCTGTGATAAGGTGGAGAAAGCGTTCGCGCTCGCTCTGCCGCACCGCGAACTCGATCACATATGCGATGCTCATGGCCGCCCACCCTCGATGAAGCCGATCACCTCAATGATACGCCCCTCGTCGTCGAGGCGAACGACGTCGGTCCCGACCGCCACGGGCTGGCCGTGTTCGGGCGCAAGGGTCCAGGAGAAGCGCACGAACGGCCCATGACCATCCGGCGTACCGTGGAGTGCGAACGTGTGCCCGGGGAACTGCGCCCTTGCCTCTTCGATCATGCCGGCGACTGCCTTCCGGCCTTCGGCTTGCATAAGAGGGTCGCGATAGCGCGCATCAGCGCTCCAGCCTTCGAGACGGCGCAAGCGTTCGGCTTGAGACGCCGCATTCCACAGCGCTAGATAGTCGGTCGCGATTTCGATAGGGGTTCGCATCTCGATCTCCTTCGGGGTTTTCCTGCCCGAAGCATGAACCAGTGGCGGACGCTCCGCGATTACCTCCGAGGTTATGGGCACGATGCTACATCCATGCGAAAAGAACACATGACGATAGGTCTGACGAAGGATACGGTGGGCGACGTGTTGCGCCACTGGCGGCGACGGCGCCGCTTCAGTCAGTTGGACCTTGCGTTGGCCGCAGATGTATCGACGCGGCACATCTCCTTTGTCGAAAGCGGGCGTTCTTCGGCCAGTCGTGGCTTGCTCCTGCGGCTGGCCGAGCATCTCGCGTTGCCCCTGCGTGAGCGAAACCACCTGCTTCTCGCCGGCGGCTACGCGCCTCAGTTCCCCGAGCGCCCATTGGACGCGCCTGACATGACGGCAGCGATTGAAGCGGTTCGGGCTGTTCTTGCCGCATACGAACCTTTTCCAGCGCTTGCCGTCGACCGACATTGGACGCTAGTCGCGGCGAATGACGCACTGTCGCCTTTACTTGTCGGGGTCGCGCCGCATCTTCTCGAAGCTCCTGTCAACGTCCTGCGCCTGTCGCTCGCACCAGACGGGCTCGCGCCATCGATCTTGAACTTTGGGGAGTGGCGGCATCACATTCTGGAGCGTCTGCGTCGTGATGTGGCCGTGTCCGGCGATCTTGCGGTGGAGCGTCTGCACGATGAGTTGCGTCGTATTGCATCCCCGGTGGCGAGGGCCTCCCCTCCACAGTTAGACCTTCGCGTCGCTGTGCCGTTGATTCTGCGCCACCCGACGACAGGTGAGAGGCTATCGTTCCTATCGACGACGACCGTGTTTGGAACGGCGACTGACGTTTCATTGGCGGAACTGACGCTGGAAGGGTTCCTTCCAGCAGATGATGCGACTCGGAAGGCGCTGGCGGGCACAGCTTAACGTATCGAAACGACCGGTGGCTGCTTAGAAATGGATTGAATGGTTCTCGCTAGGTCTTGCCAGCCGCGCTCACCTCAAACTTGGAGGGCGATGGCGTAAACGTCGTTCTCGGTTTCGTCGGCCCAGGCCCGCCATCAACCTGAGGTGGTCCCGCCTTCTTGGACAGTTTGGCGGCTGAGTTAAGCTAATCCCGGTTGTCGTTCATGCCGCCTGTTTGGTCATGAGATCATGGGGGCATGCCCCCCCCATGATCTGATTGCCCGATCCGCCGATAGGCCTCCACCGGAGTTCTTCCGGCCAGGCCTGAGTGCGGACGCTGGGTGTTGTAATAGGGATCCACCGGCCGAGGCCAGCCCGCAGCTCCCAGCCGGTCTCAAAGGCATGGAGGTAGACACACTCCTACTTCAGGGAACGCCAGAGGCGCGTTCGACAGCCGCCACGCCAAGACCGTGCGGGTGGCCCAGTCCATGATCGCCACCAGGTAGAGGAAGCCCCGATGCATCGGGATGTAGGTCACGTCGGCACACCAGACGCGATTGGGCCGCTCGATCGCCAGTCTGCGCAGCAAATACGGATAGACCCGATGCTGCGGATAGGGATCGCTCGTGCGTGGCCGCTGGTAGATCGGCGTCAGCCCCATCTTAGCCATCAGGCGCCGTGCGCGGCGATGGCCGATCTCATGGCCATTGCGACGCAGGTGCCGGACCATCTGGCGGCTGCCATACCACGGGCAGTCCAAGAACGTCGCGTCGATCACCGTCATAAGCGCCAGCGTCTCATCGGTCTCCGGCCCCGGCGCGTAATAATACGACGAGCGGCTGATCCGCAGCAGGCGGCATTGGGCCGAAATCGACAAGCGGTGATGAACAGGCTCGATCATCGCTCGCCTCCGGTCCACGCTCATCGACCGAAGGCTTTCGCTAAAAAATCCCGCTCCACGACCAGTTGCCCGATCTTGGCGTGCAGCTTCTCCACCTCCCTCTCAGTAGCAGCCTTGCCCGCATCGCCGGCCCCGGAGAAGGTGCCTGCCATCCCGTCGATGGCCTGCCGTTTCCAGGCCGCGATCATCGTGTGGTGCACGCCATGCTTCGCGGCCAACTCCGCCAGCGCAAGGTCGCCCCGGATCGCTTCCAGCGCCACCTTCGCCTTGAAATCAGCGCTGTAGCCCTTCCTCGTCGTCTTCATTCCCGTACCAATCCATCAAGTCGGGAGTAACTTAACACCCTGTCCAGAAAACTGGCCCACCTCACCTGCGAGCCTTTCGATACCGAGGCCGCAAGATTGGCAACGAGATGGCAGGTTCGGCGCCGCACCATATCGAGGCGTTCAATAGAATCAGCCCAGGCGCACAGCACGGTCCCTTGGCATTCGGAGCACAGGCATGATCCGGATGCCGCCGGCTTTTCGAGCCCGCTGGATTTTTAAGGAGCCTATGCCATGGCAACCATCACCGCATCCGACGGCACCCGCCTCTTCTACAAGGATTGGGGGCCACGGGACGCCCAGCCGGTTATGTTTCACCACGGCTGGCCCCTCAGCGCCGATGATTGGGACAATCAGATGCTGTTTTTCCTCAATCACGGCTATCGTGTGATTGCTCATGATCGACGCGGCCACGGGCGATCTGAACAGACCGACGTCGGTAACGATATGTCGACCTATGCTGCTAACGTGAGTTCGATCGTCGCCGAGCTGGATTTGCGCGATACTGTCCACATCGGTCATTCAACCGGCGGGGGCGAGGTCGTTCGCTATGCCGCAGGCGCGGAGAGAGGCCGAATTGCCAAGGCGGTCCTGATCGGTGCGATCCCTCCGCTCATGCTCCGAACCCGCCTGAACCCGGGAGGTATCCCGATTTCGGTTTTTGACGGTTTCCGTGCCGCGATGTCCCACAACCGCGCGCAGTTCTTCAGGGAAGTGGCATCCGGACCGTTCTACGGAGCCAACCGAGATGGCGCCGAAGTGAGCCAGGGTCTCATAGACAATTGGTGGCGCCAGGGAATGTCCGGCGGGGCAAAGGCGCAATACGATTGCATCGCTGCGTTTTCCGAGACCGATTTCACCAGGGACTTGGAGGCGATCGATGTGCCGATCCTGTTTCTTCACGGTGAGGACGATCAGATCGTGCCGATGGAGAACAGTGCGGCAAAGGCAGTCAGATTGGTACGGAACGGCGTGTTGAAGTCCTATCCTGGTCTTTCGCACGGCCTCTTCGCGACGCATCCCGAACTGATAAACGCGGACCTTCTCGCGTTCATTCAGGGGGACTGACGAGGCATGGAGCTTCTGGCCACGACCGCTGCTGGGCCGCAGAATCTCCGAGCATTCCAGAATACGCAATCGGCATGAATTGCTGCCCACGTCGCATGGGTCGGCGTGGACCGTCTCACTCAGGAGCGTCAAAACACATGCCGCAGATAAACTACCCCGACACCATACGCGACGAAATTGAGGATCAGCTCTTCGGCCACAGGGTCCCTGATCCCTATCGCTGGCTCGAAGGTGACGTGCGCAACGACGAAAATGTCGCGCGGTGGGTGGATGAACAGAACGCTGTGACAGACAGGTACCTTGCCACCCTGCCGGGCCGCGATGTCTTCCGTGAGCGACTTGCCACTTTCCTCAGCTTCGAGCAATTCACCCCGCCCAGAAAGCGCGGCGGGCGGTACTTTTTCACGCGAAATCAGGGCCAGGAGAACCAGGCCACGCTGCGGATGCGGAACAGTTCTGGAACCGTGGATGAGGTGCTTATCGATCCCAATAGCTGGTCGGGTGACGGTGCCGATGCCTTAGCGGAATGGGCGGTATCCGACGACGGCAGGCGGATAGCCTATTGCGTTCAGACCGGCGGCTCCGATTGGCGCACGATCAGGGTTCTCGACGTCGCTTCCGGCATGGTCTTGGAGGATGAGGTGCGGTGGGCAAGATATACCAATCTTGCCTGGACTAAAGATGGCTCCGGCTTCTTCTATTCGCGATATCCGGAAGCTGAAGCGGGTAAGCCCACCTCGGCCGGGATCCTGAACCACGCGGTCTTTTTCCATGCGTTGGGAACCAGTCAGGAGGACGATCTGCTCGTCTACGCCGATCCCGACCAGCCTTCGGTGCTGCATCTGGCGGACCGGAGCCACGACGGGCGCCACCTCCTGATCTACTCGACGCCTGCGGTCGGGGTGAACGCGCTCGCGGTTATTGACCTTACCGGCGAGGACTGGGCCCCTCGTCCCTTGGTCGATGATTTCGATGCCGAGTGGACGGTCATCGGAACCAATGAGCGCCTGCTCTATATCCTAACAAGTGACCGCGCCGCACGACGCAGAATTGTGTCACTCGACCTCGCGTTGGACAATCCTGAACCGCGCGAAGTCGTGACCGAAGATGAGGCAGTGCTCACCAGTGCTTCGCTGCTCGGCGGTCGCGTGCTTGCGACTTATCTGGTTGATGCGAAAACTGAAATGCGGCGCTTCAAGCCGGACGGTACGCCCGATGGCATCGTCGTCCTTCCCGGCGTAGGAAGCGCAGGGAGCTTTCACGGCGACGAACAGGACGATGAAGCGTTCTTCATCTATTCAAGTTTCGATACGCCGATGACAGTCATCCGCTACCACGTGGGAGCCAACCGCAGCGAAGTCTGGGCGAAAGCAGCGATGTCCGCCGCGCGCAGTCCGATCTCGATCGAGCAGCGCTTTTACGCATCAACAGACGGCACGCGGGTGCCGGTCTCAATTATTCGTCGCGTTGACGTCACCGACCCGGCACCGACGCTGCTCTACGGCTATGGCGGTTTCGGTACCAGCATCGTCCCCTATTACAGCGCCGTTCACATGGCCTGGGTCGAGGAGGGAGGCGTCTTCGCCGTCGCAAACATCCGGGGAGGTGGCGAATATGGCCGCGCCTGGCATATGGCGGGGCAGTTCGAGAAGCGTCAAAATGCGTTCGACGACTTCGCAGCGGCCGGCGCCTTCCTGAAGGAGGAGGGCATCACCAGCCCGGACGGACTAGCGATCCAGGGGGAATCCAACGGCGGCCTGTTGGTCGCTGCGGTTGTGAACCAGCACCCCAATCTGTTCGCAGCCGCGCTCCCGGGCGTCGGTGTGATGGACATGCTGCGCTTTCATCGTTTTACCGGCGGTGCACTGTGGATGTCCGATTTCGGTAATCCCGACGAGGAGCAGCACTTCAACACCCTTTTGCGCTATTCGCCCTACCACAACATCAAAGGCAGCGAGGACTATCCTGCCATTCTGGCGACGACCGCCGATACGGATGATCGCGTCGTGCCTGCGCACAGCTTCAAATATATTGCCGCGTTACAGGCTGCGCAGACGGGATCAAGGCCGAAGCTTATTCGCGTTGAGGCGCGGGCAGGGCATGGCGCGGGCATGCCGCTGGACAAGGTTATCGCGCTTCATGCCGACATGTGGGCCTTTGCGGCCCATTGGACCGGGTTGGACGTCGAGGCGACCGCAGAGAACGAGATCGAATTCTGAGGTGCCGGTGGCGACCCCGGCTGCGGTTGCCTAACGGGGCAAGAAGCGCCGGCTTGGATCGCGAACCGCCCGTCGATAGTCCGACGGGCTCATATGCTGATGCTTGCTGAATACCCTAGCGAGGACCTGGTTCGAGGAATAGCCCACCTCAAAGGCAATCTCAGTGACGGACATGTCTGTCATTTCCAGAAGCTCACAGGCTTTTTCCACCCGCATTCGTGTAAGGTGCACGCGCGGCGGCACACCGACGCTTTGCTTGAACATGCGCGCGAAGTGGAAGGGGGAAAGCCGCGCCTCCGCCGCCAGCTCGTCAAGGCTGATGTCTTCGGACATACGCTCACGCATCAATTCCAGCGCCCGTCGCTGTGCCCAAGGAGCCAGACCGCCTCTGGGTGGCGTCAATGGTGCTCCGCTCAAGCGACACAGTTCGGCGAGGATTTCAAAGCCCGCCGCGCGAGCCAGAAGCCGGGACGGAGCGCCTTCGTCTTCGCACAAGGCCCACAGATTACGGACCGCCGATCGAATGGCTTGTGAGAGGAATGTCCCCCCGTAGATTTCGGGGCGATCGAACGAAAAGTCGCTGTCGGAAGCTTCCTCGAGCACCTGCTGCCACTGCGCCATGGGGAACGACAAACTGCGAAGCCGGTGGCTCGTGTCGACAATGACTTCATTCGCGAAATTAGGCGCTGCAAGAAAGAAGCCGCCTTTTTCGCTCATCACATCGAAGCGCCCGCCTCCGAGGTTTCCGCTGACGCGGCTGCCGCCGAGCAGATCTTGATAGAGGATCAGGTCCGGCACCGCCGGGTCGGACATGTCGCCGGCGGGCTGCGCCGCCTCGAGCATGTTGAGGATGCCTCCCGGTGACTTCATCGAGCGCACGTATGACGCGAGATGGCCTTCGCGGTACCATTGGGTGAAGGACGAATATTCAGACGCGCCCATTGCTGTCTCTCCTCGCGACGGCTGCACCGTCCTCGCCGACCTCTCTGTCATTGCGCGCGCCCGACTGTCGTCCAGATCAAGCTGCTTAGGTTATCTGAGCCCGTATACATGGGTTTCAGAGATTCGCGGACCGCAATCAACGCTTCCGCAACGCTTCCGCAATGCTTTCGTCCATGCTCACCGGCCTAATAGTCGGCGATCTGCCGGTTTCTGACGAGCGGCAACGCGCGATATCTGATCGGCGAACATCAACCTGGTCGTCCGTCGGCGGGGAATGCCGTATAGCCTGAGCCGCAAAGGGCCAAATGCCTTCCCGATAAATCTTCGCTCTGATCGGTCAGGGTTGTCGGGGATCTTCCATGGGTGGCTCTTTCAAACTCGAGGCAGTCCAGCTCGCATTCTGCTAGAGCGACCTCCGCTTCGAACCTGCGCAACGCGCTCCACAAGGTACAAGGGCTGGCGGCGTGAACAGGATCCTTCAGCGTTTGCCACGCCTTGAAGAGCCGCTTAACGAAGGCGAGCCGCGTTCGGCCGACCGAATCGAGCGTTTCAAGGTGCCTGAGCACCTCCATGATCACAGAACGAAACCGCCTGTGCAGGTCTTCAAAGCGAGCCACGCTGGCAATGTCGTAGCCCGGGTCTGTGATGATAAACGGTTCCTGATCCGTCGCGGCCACAGGCTCGGTATCGATCAACTTGCTGGTGGTCATGGACACTCCCCTTTGTCTTGCTGCCGAGCAACGCCGGAGGTTAAATCGAAAGTCTCTGGATCGGGTCAGAAGTGTCTGGATAGAATATGGCGACCCGGCAATTGTTTAGGCTTTACAACAGAGCGGGCTTCGCGCCATTGTTACGGAGCGTGGCTGTTAGCCTGAGTGGGCAGCGCCACCTTTAGCTGGTGAATTTCGTCCCGGCGTCGCGGGGTTTGCTACAGGTGCACGAATCTTGCGGCATTTTCAGGTAACGCGCGACGGCAGCGGGTATGAGCCTCCCTATGGCGGTGTCGCCGCCGGGGCAACGTTGCGCCATTGGGACGGGCGAAGGCCGAATTTACGTTGTAGAAGGTAAGCGAGCGATCACCTTTATCTCGAAGTCGAAGCCGGACAACCAGGTTACGCCGACAGCGGTCCAATTGGGGTGGGGCACTTGGGTGAAGTTCCTCTGTCGGACCGCCGTTACGGTGCCAAACTGGTCTTCCGGATCGGTATGAAATGTGGTGACGTCGACGACATCATCGTAGGTGCATCCCGCGGCATCTAGGATGGCCTCAAGATGATCGAAAGCAAGTTGGACCTGACGTTCGAATGACGGCTCAGGCGTACCATCCTCCCGACTGCCGACCTGCCCTGATACAAAGAGTAGATCGCCTGATCGGATCGCCGCGGAATAGCGATGCTGGTCGTAAAGGGCATGCCTGTGGGCGGGAAGGATAGCCTGATTCTTGGACATTCACGTTCTCCTGGCAAGGTTTCGGGCGGGTGCGGCAACGGGCATTGCTTGGTGGCCCGGTTCGTCGTTTTGTTCGGCAGTTCAATCCGGTCACGCGTCGCGGACCTTCACGGCTCTAGTGGAGTTTCTGGTATAGGCGGCGCTGAGACTGCCGCATGGGTGCGACTTTTGCGGTGAATTTTGAAGGGGTGGCTGTGGCGGCGCCACCTGCAGCAATAGCGCGCAAGATTGGCCCTTCCTCGGCAGCTTCTGCGCGGCACGTCCCAGACGCTTTGCCTAGAGCGTGTCTCTGGCCGGCGGTCGATCCGCCCGTCATTCCCCCTTAAGAGGAGACGCTCATGGCTGATTTTGTGACTAAACATGGGGCGAGTGCGCTCGCCTCGCTGCCAGCACCGGCCGCAGCTCAGGTCTCGATGGATCTGTCCGCGGAATCGTTAGCGGTCGTTATGGATTTTCTGTCCCACACAGCTCCGGACGAGGTCGAAGCTGCTGCCCTCCGCCTCGTCGCGTCCGATGCGGTCTATGTTTCCCTGAACTTCGACAATCCCGAACTGAAGAAGATCGAGCCGTGGGCAGGGACGGCCAAGGGGCCGGACGCCTATAGCCGCACGTTCCTTCGGGTCGCGGCATATTGGGAGATCGAGGAATTTAGCGTCACTGCGACGATAGCCTCAGGAGAAGACGTCGCGGTTTTTGGTAGGTTCACCTATCGCTCGGTCGCACTAGGCCAGGCATTCACGTCGCCATTTTCCATTCACGCGAAGGTGCGCGACGGTCGGATGGTGTACTTTCAGTTTCTGGAAGATACCTACGCCTCGGCGAGCTCGTTTCGTCAGAGTGGATCGTGGACCGTAAAGACGACCAAAGCGACACCAGCATTCGAGGTCGGCGCGAAATAGCTCTCCTCGCAAGCGCGGCCGGGCTCGACTGTCGCCCTCACGGTCGGGCCTGCCAGCGGCGCCGTTGAGTAACGACCCTGAAGAGACGTTACTCAATCGCGTGATTACTCGCCTTCGTAATAACCCCCAGAAGAGTATTTGATGGGCGACCAGGCGGGGAGGACATCGGGTAGGCGCGGCGACAAGGCGCTGTATTCCTGCGCACCGAAAACCACTTTGCCATCCATCACCGTCAATACGGAAGAGATGGATTTAATCTGGTCTTCGGGAACGGTAAAATAATCCCTGTCCAATATTGCAAAATCCGCCAGATTTCCGGGCGTAATCATGCCCATCTCGGATTCCGCGCTCATAAACCAAGCGGCCCCAGCGGTGAACAGCTTAAGGGCCTCCGCGCGGGAAAGGCGATTGTTCGCGGCGAGGACCTGGGATCCAGACACCGACTTTCCAGAAACCATCCAGCTGATGCCGACCCAGGGATTGAAAGTAGAGGCCCTGTAGGCATCAGTGCTCATGGCCAGAGGTACGCCGCTGTCGACGAGTTCACGCAATCTGGGCGTGCGCAGGGCAACGTCGCGACCATGGGTTGCGATGAAGCCGTCCCCGTGAACCGCCATTTTCGTGTCCAGAGCGATCCCGCCGCCTAGCGCTTTGACTCTGGCGATGTTTTCCGAGCTGATCGTCTCCGCGTGCTCGATGCTCCAGCGCAGGCCATTAAGGGGGGTCGTTGCGTTCAGAGCCTCTAGCGCGTCCAGAAACGGTGAGATGTTTTCATTGTAGCTGATGTGCATTCGAAAAGGCATTCGCCGGCGGACCAGCTTGCTCACATTCTGAACGACATGCTGTCGCATCACGTCGGGATCTATAATGACCGGCGGACGATCGAAATTCTCGTGATCATGCACCTCCAGCTGTAGAACCTCTCCGGCACCGCGATAAACGTGACCGTGTGGCAGGGACGGATGAAGGTTCTCTCCAGGGCTGATGGGTGCAGTTTTGGTGACCGCCTCGATCTGGGCGTCGACCATGTTGATCGGGCTGCCATCGCCAAACTGCATATCCACGAACGGCATACGGATATTGAGCCGGTTGTCGCGGGCGAGCACATTCACCGTGGCCTGGGCGTTCGGATAACCCCGGTTTCCTGCGTCGATGACCGAGGTCACGCCGAAGCGGTTCAGACCATGGACGCTGTGGATCAGCGCGCTCACCTGTTCATCAAAAGAGGGCTGGGGCACCATGGCTTCGAGAGCGATGAAGGTGAACGTGTAGCCATGGACAACGCCGGTATATTTGCCCTGGCGATCCTTTTCGAATGTGGTGCCGGGCAGTCGTGGAAACCGCTCGGTCCCAACGCCGAGTAGCTTCATTGCTGGTTCGTTAAGGAACGCTCGGTTGTAGGCGTATTGAACGATCAGGGGGCGGTTCGGCACAGCCTGACGCAGCTCGCCAAGGGTCGGGAAGCGCTTTTCTGCGAACTGGTAGGGAGACCAGCCTCCGATCACCTTGACCCAGTGCCCCTCGGGTGTTCGGGCGGCCTGCTCGCGCAGCATGGTCAGAGCGTGGCGCAGCGTAGGCACGCCGTCCCACCGCAGGTTATAGGTGTAGCTGCTCTCATTAAGGACATGGGTGTGAGCGTCACTGATCCCCGGGATCAGCCTTCGATTGCCTGCGTCGATGATCTTGGTGCTGGCGTTTTTCAGGTCCAGAACCTCCTCATTGGAGCCGACCGAGTAGATCCGGCCGTTCTTCACGGCGAGAGCGGACGCCTCCGGTTGCGCGCCATTGCCCGTAGAAATCCTCGCGTTGAATACGATCAGATCGGCGCCGGGGCGGTCTTGGCGAGGCTGCGCGTGGGTGATGGCCCCACAAAAGAGAGCCAATGAGGCGATGAATAATCGGCTACGCATTCCTGTCATCCTTTCAGGGAAAGCCCGTGAAGCGTGGCCGCGGGCGCCTGACGAAAGGTCTCAAGCGCTGCGTTCGACGCGTCCGCTCTTGGGGGCATTGCTTGTCGAGCGACTGGTGACACTAGTGGAACGGGAAGTGATCTGCGGCGCGGAAGCTGCTGGCTCTGTGCCTATCTTGCTGCGCAATCTCTGCCCTTAATTGGCGTAGCAGAGATCGAGGTCGTCTGGTGACATTGTCGCGCCACATGATGGATCTCAGTCATTTATTTAGCGAATATTTCTGGTGTGCGATTTCGGGTTTCGGTTTTTCGTGTGCACGAGGATTTTCCCGCGATCGCGAGCAGTTAATTCAGCCGCTCTTCAATGGCTCGCAAGATCGGCACCGGGGCAGCAGCCTCCGCGCCGCAAACCGCCTGCCCACGCGGTAAAGTAGCCACTCGATAAGCAACTGACGCTGGTCGGTCGCGGCGTTCCCCGTCCCATGCACGGCCTCGCAAGCCGAGAGCGCCCGCCATCGATCGCTATCCAGGATACGGCCATGTCATTCACGCAACCGTTCGACGATATCAACTTCCACTCATCTCGCCGTGGCTTGCTCGGCTCCTCGGCCATGATGGGGTTCGGGCTCGCGTTGGCCCCCTCGCTCGGATGGGCTGCACAGAGCCCCCCTAGCGCGCCGATCCGCCGCAGGATGATGAAGGCCATCGCCGGGCCGTTTCACGTTCTCGAACAAGGCGAGGGGCCCGCAGTGCTCTTCTGTCACGGCTTCCCCGATACCGCAGAAACGTGGCGAAGCCAGATGCGGGCAGTGGCGGAGATGGGCTATCATGCTATCGCCATCGACATGCGCGGCTATGGCCGAAGCTTCGCGCCGGAAGACGCAGAACTTTACACCGCGCCGCATATCACCGGCGACCTGATCGGCGTTCTTGACGCACTCTCCATCGATACGGCCGTGATCGTAGGTCATGATTGGGGAGCGTATCATGCGCAGTTGGCGGCGCTGATGCGACCGGACCGGTTTCGTGCCTTGGTCAGCATCAGCATTCCATTCGCGCCGCGCGGGCAGGTGAACCCCTGGCAGCATGTTCGCGATCTCGGTTTCGGTGATCGCTATTACGCCTTTGGTTTCACGCGCGCTGGCGCCGAGCGCCAGTTCGCTGACGCGGAACAGGCCATCCGAAGCATCCTCTACTGGCTTTCAGCAAGCCCGGAGCCGGCGCTTCGATGGAATCCCATGGATCCAGACCTCCACATGCTCCGACCCGCACCCGTTGCCGTCCCGCGCTGGGCCGACCCCGCCTATGTCCGCCATACAATCGATGCCTTCCGGCACACGGGATTCCGTGGCGGGCTGAATTACTACAGTGCCTTTCCGAAAACCTTTGAATTGATGGCGGCGTTTAAGGATGCAGTGATCCGGCAACCCTCGCTCTACATCTGGGGTGCTGCCGACGGGTTAAGCCAGATGCTCCATCCAGAGACCCCCAGTCTCGAGGCGTTGCGCCAGGCACAGCCTCATCTCGTCGACCAGGTCCGGCTCGAGAATGTTGGACACTGGGTTCAGAACGAAGCACCTGGCCGCGTGAACGACGCGCTGATCAAGTTCCTCGCCACGATTTGAGGGCGCCGACTCTGCGGCCGTGGGCGCGGCTTTTCACAACCACTTGGAAGGAATGAAACATGGCGACTCTCACGGGTAAGCGCGCGCTTGTCACAGGTGGCTCACGAGGCATCGGCGCCGCGATCGCGCGGGCCTTGTCAGAAAACGGTGCGGACGTTGCGATCACCTATCAAAGTTCCGCCGAGCGCGCGGCCGACGTTGCCGCGTCGATCAGGGAGTCGGGTCGGCGCGGTTTTGCCGTGCAGGCGGATAGTGCCGATACGCGCGCCATCCGCCGAGCCGTCAAGGAGTCTGTCGAAACGCTTGGGGGCCTCGATATCCTCGTCAACAGCGCTGCCGTCGGCATGACCGGTGCAATCGCGGATATCGACCTCGATGAATACCAGAGAATGATGGACATCAACGTGCGCGGGCCGCTTGCCTTTTCCCAAGCGGCGATACCGCATCTGACCCATGGCGGTCGCATCATCTCGATTGGATCGTCGTTAGCGGAGCGCGTCCCGTTTCCAGGCGTGACACCTTACGCGATGTCGAAGTCGGCACTCCTGTCGTTTACCCGGGGTCTGTCGCGTGAACTCGGCCCGCAGGGCATCACGGTGAATCTCGTCCTGCCAGGATCGACCAATACCGAGGCCAACCCAGCCGAAGGCGAAGGTGCTGATTTTCAGCGTAGCCTCTCATCGATCGGCCGTTTCGCGGAGCCACGAGAGATTGCCGAGGCGGTTGTGTTTCTTGCAGGTCCTGCCGCGCACATGGTGACCGGCAGCACCCTGACCGTGGACGGGGGCGCCAACGCATAAATCATCGGCGAGACGAACGCGACGGGGCGTTGTCAGCCATGCTTGGTTGCATGCCTTCCAAATCGAGGTATCCAATGCGCAATCCGTTCTTCCGCATGGCGTTGACATTGGGCCTTCTGGCTGCGGTTGGACCCTTCGCGATCGACATGTACCTTCCCGCCCTTCCTCGGGTCGCGGAGGATCTGGGGACGAACGAGACTGTCGTAGCCCTGACGCTGGCCGTCTACCTGATGACGTTCGGGTTGGGGCAGATGGTCTATGGCCCGATGTCGGATGCCGTAGGGCGCAGGCTTCCTATGGTGCTTGGGGTTTCGATTTTTGCACTCGCAGCCGTCGCCGCCGCGCTGGCGCCCTCAATTGGCTGGTTGGTTGCATCCCGCGCCCTGCAAGGGCTGGGCGCCGCAACGCTGATGGTTATCCCGCGCGCAGTGGTCCGCGACGTGGCCACCGGATCGGAAGGGACCCGAGTGATGGCCGCGATCATGATTGTCATGTCGATTTCGCCAATGGTGGCACCGCTGGCAGGTTCGTTCGTCATTGTCTGGGGCGGATGGCGAGACATTTTCCTGCTACTTGCGGTTGCCGCGTTGTTCAGTCTTATGTTGATCGTGCTGGTTCTGCCCGAGACACTCCCCGCAACAAGGCGCAAACGCCTGCGGCTCGCCCAGATATGGGAGGGAAGCAGGACGCTGCTGTGCGACCCGCGCTTCATGGGCTTTACCATGATTGGCGCATTCGGCGCCGCCGGACTGTTCGTGTACATATCGACAGCCAGTTTCATCTACATTTCGCATTATGGCCTCAGCCCAATGGGCTTTTCACTCGCCTTTGCCGTGAACGCGATTGGCTTTTTCGCTGCCTCTCAGTTCGCCGGCCGGCTGGCCGAAAGGCTGGGAATGGAACGGCTCATCACGCTCGCGGTCAACAGCTTCGCTGCAACTTCTTTGATCCTGACCGGTATAATCTGGGCGGGTGTTGACGCGCTGCCTGTCGCGATAGGGGGACTATTCCTGGCCTTTGCGTGCCTCGGCCTGGCGCTCCCCACCGTAATGGTGATGTCGCTGGATCCACACCCAGATATCGCCGGTCTCGCCTCTTCAATCGGCGGCACTGCGCAGATGTTGGTAGGGGGAATTTTGATCGCGCTGACCGGTCCCTTCATGGACTACAGCGTTTTGCCCATGGTTGCGGCGATTGCGCTTTGCGCCTGCTTGGCCTGCGCCACCGCCGTTTTGTTGCAAAGCTGGGGCGCGCGTTCGCCTGCCAGCTGACGAAGCCTTGCATTCATGCGCAAGATAGGCGCCACGATAGCAGTATGTGCGCCGACCGACGGCGCGGAAGTTGACAGAGCATACCTCGACGGGCGCTGCCGGAGGTCGGCGGCAATCGCGACGTGGCCGGCAGCCCCGGCGACGCGCGGTGAAAGTTCCGCACTTCCTCAACGAGAGTCTTTATGCCCACACTTTACTATGCAGTAGGAGCCTGTTCGCTGGCTCCGCACATCGCTCTGGAGTGGATCGGCGAACCGTATGAAGCCGTCAAAGTCGAATTTGGCTCTGAAGTCCTGCGTGCGGTGAACCCCGCTGGCGCGGTGCCAACCCTTCGCGAGGATGACGGTTGGCTCTTGACGCAGGCAGGGGCAATTCTTGACTATCTGGCGCAGAAGCATCCTGAGGCAGGGCTTGGTGGCGGCGCAGGTCTGCGGGCCAAGGCGGAAGCACACCGATGGTCCGCCTTCTTCACCTCGGACCTTCACGCCGCATTCTGGCCAATGTTCATGCCGTTTCGCTACACCACCGACCAAGATGCTGCGGCGAGACGGGCGGTCGTCGAAGCGGCGCACAAATTGGCTGGTAAGCAACTCGGCATTCTCGATCATCATCTTGAGGGGCGGTCGTCGTACATCCTAGGGGAAGGGCCCTCCTTTATCGACGCATATTCCTTCCCCATGCTCCGATGGGCGATAAAGCTCCTGCCGGGCGGCCTGGGACAGTATCCGAACGTTCAGGCGCTGCATGACAGACTGGCGGCCGATCCCGCCGTTCAGCGGGTGCTCGCACGCGAGAGGGGCGACTGAACCGTCGTTTCGGCGCCTTGGTACACCCTGTGGCCCGCTAGCGTAATCATCCAAGAGTAGGCGTGGAGCAGGCAAGCATTCCCCAGCTCCAACCCTAGCCATGAAGGGCAATTGCAATGAACCTCTCTCGTCGCCCGCTGCTGACTCTCCTCGGTGCCACGGCACTGACGACGGCGCTTCCGATTTTTGGCCAGGGCGTCGCATTTGCCATGCCGCCACCCATGCCGCCCGCTCTTTATATCGAGACCAACGGCATCCGCATGGCGGTTCACGAGGCGGGCGCCGGTCCTACAGTCGTGCTGCTCCACGGGTTCCCGGAGCTCGCTCGTTCCTGGCGGAGCCAGATCTGGGCCCGGGCCGCCGCCGGTTACCACGTTATTGCCCCTGACCTCCGCGGGTATGGCCTGACCGACCGCCCCGCCGCCGTGGAAGATATGATATCGCCCACCTTATGGATGACCTAGTCGGTCTCCTTGACGCAATGGGTCTGCGCGAGGCGGTCTGGATGGGCGATTCTTGGGGTGGCATCCTCGCTTGGCAGATGGCGCTGTTCCACGGAAAGCGCACGGCGGGGGTGCAACGCCATTCATCCCTCACTGGCAGTATTGGCTGCAACCGGAGCAGATCAATGGTCTGGCACCGTCAGGCTTCGAACCCGATCCGAACGTCGATCCGCTGGAGCAGATGCGCACGATCTACAACTAGATGGACGCAAGGTTTCCCGCGATGTTTCGACCGACCTCGGACCGGGCGGGCTCGCCAGTGATCTCTCACTGAATTGGGAGGCTCGCTTCGATCCGCTGGAGCTTTCGCTTCAGATCGATGACGATGTGTTCGATGAAAGCTCGAACAGCGCCCCGTTTCGCGCGGGTCGCCTGGAACACCACATGTGCGGGGACTGGTGGGGGGGCAAAGTCTGCCAGGACAGAAACCAGGCGCCCGGCAACGAGGTGATCCACGACTTGATATGATTGCGCGGAGATGATCCCCTGTCCGCGCAGGGCTGCGTCGATGACAGCGGCCTGACTGTTCACGCTCAGCCGGGTTCGGACGCGAACCGATCTGCCGGAGAGACTCTGCGCGGCGGACGCACGGAACGGCCAAAGCTCAGCATCGCTGTCCGCGCTTAACCCGATGCATATGTGGCGATCCAGGTCGCGTACAGAATCCGGGTGTCCCTGTTCCGCCAGATATTCCGGAGACGCGCAGTAGATAGCACGCACCCGGCCGATTCTGGTGGCGGTCAGCGCTGAATCAGGCAGTTGCGCCAGCCTGATAGCAACATCGACACCCTCTCCCGGCAGACTGACGATCCTGTTGTCGAGCAACGCGCGGATAGAGATCTCCGGGTGGTTCTGCAGGAACCGCTCGACCACCGGCATTACTTCCAGACGTCCAAAGAGCTCAGGCGCAGTGAACACGATTTCGCCACGGAGCGCCGCTCCGTGCCTCTCTGAGTCGATGTCACCGAGTTTCAGAAGGATTTCGCGCCAGATCGCAAGATGGCGTTCGCCGGCGGTGGTAAGGCTGAGTTGCCTTGTAGAGCGGAGCAGCAAAGTCGTTCCAGCCAGCGCTTCCAGCATTGCGACTGCGCGAGAAACTGCCGCCGGTGAGCGGCTGTGCCGCCGAGCAGCAGCGGCAAGCGAGCCTTCGTCCACAGCCGTGACGAACAGTGCCATCGCATCCAGCCGATCCATTATTGCCGATTCTGCAATTCAGTCCCCCAGAACAAAACAATTATGGAATTTCATGAAGCTCCTATCTCCCCTGTGAGACAAGGAGACGCTTCATGATATCCATTTCGCCCCCTTCTGCCCAGATGGCTGACGAAACCCCGGCCGGTTTGCGAAATTCCACCGTTCGATATGGCCGCAAGAAGGTCGGCGATGTAGAGTTGTTCTACCGTGAGGCCGGTCGTGTCGGTGCCCCTGTGATCCTGCTGCTGCATGGGTTCCCGACGGCCAGCCATATGTTCCGAGAACTGCTCGCGGACCTTAGCGAGCATTTTCATCTGATCGCGCCAGACCTCCCCGGTTTTGGCCAAACGAAGACCCCGCCACGTGGAACCTTCACCTACAGCTTCGATTCGCTGGCTGAAATCATCAGCGGGTTCGTCGATGGAGTGGGCCTGGAACGGTTTGCACTTTACATCTTCGATTATGGTGCACCCGTCGGGCTTCGGCTGGCGATGAAGCACCCCGAACGCATAAGCGCGATTATCTCACAGAACGGAAACGCCTATTCTGAAGGGTTCAGCGATGAATGGGGTCCTTGGGAGGCCTATTGGCGCGAGCCAAGCGCGACGAACCGCGAAGCCTGCCGCGCGTCGCTGTCAGCGGAAACGATACGCAATTGGCAATATGGCACGGGCGCCGACCCAGGGTTGCTCTCACCCGACGGCTATGAACTCGATATCGCGTATATGGCGCGGCCGGGTGCGCAAGAAATCCAGCTGGACCTGATCCTCGATTATCGCAGCAACATCGCGTTGTACCCGGCCTTCCAAGCCTATTTCCGTGAGCACCGGCCGCCGCTTCTTGCAGCCTGGGGGCGCCACGATCCCGCGTTCATCCCGGCCGGTGCTCTCGCCTATCAGCGCGACCTCCCGGACGCGGAGATCCACCTCCTCGATGCAGGGCATTTCGCCCTTGAAACGCATCACGCGGAGATCGCGGCACTGATTGAGGATTTTCTCGATCGGCAGCTCACTCGCTGACGTCCGCCTGAGTTGAGAACGAAGGGGCCGGCGGCGGCCGCTCCCGATTGCCATTCCCATAATTTTTATGAGGCAAGGTTATTGTGACTTATACGGCGCGCGAACTCCATCTTGTCAGTCGCCCCGATGGGGCACCGACGGCTGACAATTTCCTGCTCACCGAGCGCCGATTGCAGCGGCCAGAAAGTGGGGAACTTCTCGTTCGAAACCTATGGCTATCCGTCGATCCTTATATGCGGAAGCGGATGGTGGATCAGCCGTCCTATATCGCGCCGTTCGGCCTCAACGCGCCGTTGGAAGGGGCTGCCATCGGTGTGGTCGTCGAGAGCCGTGACGCATCCTACGCCCCAGGCGACTTGGTCAGCCATTTTTCAGGGTGGCGCGATCTCGCTGTCATCGAAGGGGCTTCGGCAACACGGATCGACCCTTCGATCGAGGCGCAGGCTTATCTCGGCCCGCTCGGCATGCCGGGGCTGGCGGCCTATGTGGGACTTCTGGAGATTGGCGAGCCCAAGCCCGGAGAAACCGTCTTTGTGTCGGCCGCGGCGGGCTCCGTCGGCTCACTCGTCGCGCAGATAGCGCGTCTCAAGGGCTGCCACGTCATCGGCTCTACCGGCTCTGCGGCAAAGGCACACTGGCTTCGGAACGAAGCAGGCATCGACATCGTCATAAACTATAATGAGGTGGACGATCTCACAGCGGCGCTCACGCGGGCGGCCCCTGATGGCATCGATGTCTATTTCGACAATGTTGGTGGAGACCACCTTGAGGCAGCGATTGATGTCGCCAATGACTTCGCCCGAATTCCGCTCTGCGGGATGATCGGGCAGTATAATGGCAAACCGGTGGGGCCCCGCAATATCTTCCGCGCCATCGAAAAGCGGATCAAGTTGCAAGGGTACATCGTGACCGATCACGCTAGTCGCCGGGATGCGTTGCTGCGCGATGTTGGCCAGTGGATTTCGGACGGCAAGATCCGGTGGACCGATACGATCGTCGATGGCCTTGCCCAAATGCCGCAGGCTTTTGCCGACCTCTTTACAGGTCGGAACACCGGGAAAATGCTCGTTCGATTGGACGCCGCGAATGGCGATGCCTGACCCCGTCATGGAGCACGAACCCATCCACCCGTTGGACCAGATGCTCCGTGCGGACGGGCCGTTCATACCTTAGGTGTGAAATGACAGCTTTTACCCCTCACATCATCTCTTGGGCACTTGTTGGACTTTTGGTCTCGTCACAGACCGCCGCCAGCGAAAGAGACGGGAAAGGCGGGCAACGAGAAATTGTTGTCGGCTGCACCAGCACAGTCGCCTACGATACGGGAGGTTGCCTGCTGCAGGCGAAGCGAAAGTGCAAAGCTCGAGCCAGACTGGTCAGCGTTCTGGCCAACACGACACTAGCCGACTCCCGGCTACATCATATTACCGCGCGCTACAGGTGTCAGACGACCGCGTTCACGCGCCGCTGAATCGTCGGCGCCGGTCAAGGTGGAAAGGGACGGCCGAGCACCTCGATGCCCGGGGCAATGGCGCGCCTGGTCAAGCGCACGGCGACCTTCCCGGAGGCGCGCGGTCGCAGAAATTTACCGGCCATATTTCAACCGCATCGTGCGCCACGAGGCCGATAGTAGGTCCTCCATCGCTTTTCCGCTTATCAAATCGATATTTCGGATATAATCGAATTATCGAACGGAACGGAGAAACCGCCATAAAGCGTTTGCACATACACGTTAGCGTGCCCAACATCGATCAGGCCATCGCGTTTTATAGCACGCTGTTCGACGCCCCGCCGGTCGTCGTGAAGGACGATTATGCGAAGTGGATGCTCGACGACCCGCGCGTCAACCTCGCCATATCGTCCCGCGCCCGTGGCGTCGGCATCGATCATGTGGGCATTCAGGTTGACGCCCCCGACGAATTGGCCGCGCTTGCTACGCGTTTGAAGGCGGCGGGCAATGCAACGTTCGACCAGGAAGCGACGACTTGTTGCTATGCCAATTCGGACAAGTCTTGGGTGACGGATACGGCGGGCGTTCGTTGGGAAACGTTCTTCACCCACGGCGAAGCGACGTCATACGGCGAAGACGAAGTGTTGCCCGAACGATCGTCGAGCGCCTGCTGCGCTCCCAAGGCGGCTTGCTGCTGATGCTGCTGCCCGAAGCCGTCGATGCCCTGTCCGCGCTCGCTCACGGGCACCGCCTGGCCGTTTTCCGGCTGTTGGTGCGGGCTGGCGCGGATGGCCTGCCAGCAGGTGAAATCGCGCGGGAAGTAGGCGTCCTGCCGAACACCCTGTCCACGCATTTGACCATCCTTGGCCACGCCGGTTTGATCCAATCGCGCCGTGAGGGTCGTTCCGTCATCTACTCCGCAAACTACGACGGAATGCGCGACCTGCTTGGCTTCCTTGTCGCTGATTGCTGCGCCGGGCGACCGGAGATTTGCGGCTCGTTGGTGGATCAAGTCGCGTGCTGCGAAGTGAACGCGAAGGCATGACGACGTTCGAACGCTATCTGTCGCTTTGGGTCGCCTTGTGCATCGTCGTTGGCATCGCGGCGGGTTACGTCTTACCCACATTTTTTGCGGCGGTCGGGTCGGCGCAAATCGCCAGCGTCAACATGCCAGTCGCCGTGCTGGTATGGCTGATGATAATTCCGATGCTGCTGAAGATCGACTTCGGCGCGCTTGGGAACGTTCGTCGGCACTGGCGCGGTGTCGGCGTTACGCTGGTGGTCAATTGGGCGGTGAAGCCGTTTTCGATGGCGCTGCTCGGGACGTTCTTCATTGGTTGGCTGTTTGCGCCGATGCTGCCAGTGGGCCAAGCTTCATCCTATATCGCGGGCTTGATCCTGTTGGCCGCGGCGCCTTGCACGGCAATGGTTTTCGTATGGTCGAACCTATGCGACGGCGAACCGACCTACACGCTTAGCCAGGTTGCGCTGAACGACGTATTGATGGTCGTCCTGTTCGCGCCGTTGGTCGGGCTGTTGCTTGGCGTTGCGTCCATCACCGTGCCTTGGGATACGTTGCTGCTTTCGGTCGGGCTCTACATTGTCGCGCCCGTCATCGTCGCCCAAGTCGTGCGCCGGGCCGTCCTCTCGAACGGTGACCAGCCCGCGCTTGACGCCCTCCTGTCGCGGTTAGGGCCGGTGTCACTGTTCGCGCTGCTGGCAACGCTCGTGCTGCTGTTCGGATTTCAGGGTGAACAGATCGTCGCGCAACCGTTGGTCATCGCACTGTTGGCCGTGCCTATCCTGATCCAAGTCTATCTGAATGCCGCATTGGCCTACGTGTTGAACCGCGCAACCGGTGAAGCGCATTGCGTCGCGGGACCATCGGCACTGATAGGAGCCAGCAATTTCTTCGAACTTGCCGTCGCAGCAGCCATCGGACTGTTCGGCCTTCAATCAGGCGCGGCGCTGGCAACCGTCGTGGGCGTCCTGATCGAAGTGCCGGTCATGCTGTCCGTCGTTGCCATCGTGAACCGCTCGAAGGGCTGGTATGAACGCGGCTCAGCCGTCGCCCGTATCCAAAAGAGAGCATAGGCCATGACCGACGCATTCCCCGTCGCGATCTACCACGACCCCAATTGCGGCACGTCGCGCAATGCGCTGGCGATGATCGAAGCCGCCGGATACGCCCCCACGGTCGTTGAATATCGCCTCGTCGGCTGGACCCGCCCGCAGCTTGAAGCACTGTTCACAGCGATGGGCACGACGGCCCGCGACGTGATGCGCGAAAAGGGAACGCCAGCCGCCGAACTAGGCTTGCTCGACGGCGCATCCGACGAAACAATCATCAAAGCGATGGTCGCGCATCCCATCCTGGTGAACCGGCCAATCGTCGTCACGCCGAAGGGCACGAAGCTATGCAGACCGTCCGAAGTCGTGCTTGAACTGCTGGACGAAACGCCCGACAGCTTCACCAAGGAAGACGGGGAAGTCGTCCGCTGAAGGATGGCCAGTCTGTTGGCCAGAAGCCGATACTGTGAACAAAAGCGGCTGTTTTCGCTACTTATAGCGGACTCCCGCTCCCCCACTGACGAGCGCCGTTGCGTCGACAGCCATGGGACGCGTGCCAAATGAGGAGAGGTCTCCCCGCTGCCCTAAGTCGGATGCCATTCGCGTGGCTCACGCTTCAGGCCTCCAACACCCGCGTCTTTAGTCTGCGAAGGCAGGATCGAGCCGATACGCTTTGCGAAGGAGAGCAGGCCAAGCAAAGCTGTTGGCAATCGTCTTCACCCCTGCTCTGCCCTGTTCGCTCGTGATCTCCGGCACGCCCTGTTTCGGCTTGTTGATGTTCGCCGGGCCGGCCGTCAGGGCCAGCACCTGAGCCTCGCACGCCCGCTCCAAGAAATAGAGCCGGAGAAACGCTTCCCCGACGGTTTCACCCACGGCTAATGTGCCGTGATTGCGCAGCAGCAGCGCGTGCTTGTCGCCCATGTCCGCGACCAGCCGTTCGCGTTCGTCGAGGTCGACGGCGATCCCCTCGAAATCATGGAACGCGATGTCGTCGCGGATCGCCATGGCCGTCTGGGTGAGCGGCAACAGGCCATCGACATGCGCCGACACAGCCTGCCCGTAAGACGTGTGCAGATGCATCACGGCATGAGCGTCCGGCCGGTTCATGTGCAGGGCGGAATGAATGACGAAGCCGGCCGGGTTCGTGGCGTAGGGTGTCGGCATCACCGGCTTGCCCTCAATATCGACCTTGACCAGGCTTGAGGCGGTGATCTCATCGAACATCAGGTTGAGCGGATTGAGCAGGAAATGATGGTCCGGCCCGGGCACGCGGGCGGAAAGATGCGTGAAGATGAGATCGTCCCAGCCGAAATGGGCCACCAGGCGATAGGCGGCGGCCAGATCCACCCGGATCGCCCATTCCTCGTCGCTGACCTGATCGCGAACCGACCGGGTCGCGGCGGCCGCCTCGGTCGTCATCTGAGGCAGTCCATCAAAAGCGTTCGTGCGTGCCATCCATTTGATCCTTCGCGCCTGTCCTTGCTCAGTGCCGCACGCCCAGGGCGACGAAGATGGTCCTCGTCCCGTGGAAGGGAGATCGACCGTGGGCGCGTAGAATATTGTCGAGGAGGAGGAGCTCTCCTTGCTGTAACGCGATCCGGAACGTCTGCTCTTCCAACCGCTTGTGGATAAACAGCGCATCATCGTCATCCAGGGGCGATCCGTCATCGAGGACGGCCGTATCCAGCGTCTCCGGCGCCTCGACCATCGCGGCCTGCATTCTGTTCCAATCGTCGATGCGCCCATCCATTTTGGCGAGGTAGGACTGGATCACCGGGAGATAGGCGAAGGCCTGGGTGCACCAGATCTCCCCATGGATCGGGTGCTGACGGAAAAACGGGAACGGCTCCTGGAGCACCTCCAGAAAATCATTGTCGGTCCAGCGCAGGTCCCAATTGCGCTCGGCGGCGATGGCGCGCGCCTCCTCCCGATCCGACGTACCGAGCATGTCATTCCAGCATCGCCGCAGTCGGAACATGCCATGGTCGGTCCCGCGTGGCGGCATGAACCGACGCAACCGCGCTGTCCGGCCCCGATATTTTTCAAACACCCAGTCCGGCAAGCTCCGTGTGAACGTGACCATGTCACCGACCAGATTAGTCTTCTGACCGTCGGACGCGGCGGAACTGCAGAACAGGGAAATATAGTCGGGAATCACCGCCACATAGGCCATTTCCTGATGCAGCGGAATCGTGACATCGGCCGGCAGCTCGGTGGACTTGAAGACATGCTCCGCCACCGGCGCGGATCGGATCGCCGTTCCTCCCACATAGGAAGAAAAGGGCTTGTGGCCGATCGCCGCGAGAAACGCCGATAGATCGGCAGCGTCCCGCATGTCCGACCTGATCAGCAGCGCGCCCTCCTGATCCACGACATTGAAAATCGCGCGCCCAAGCTCCGCGTCGGCCGTGCCATTGGCCTGGCGGCCACCAGCATCGAGCGTTGGAATGTAAGTGCCGAGCGGGAGATCGATCCTGCCGAGGTCGAGCGCGTCCGACGCCAATGTCGTAGCCATCCAGCTCTCTCCTATGATCGGACAAGTTTACAGTGTGCCGGTGACGCTCGTCCAATGTTAGTTGCATAACCCAATCGACCGAGATTGGCGGTGCGGCCGCTGGTGACACAAAGCGGGTTAAACGCCGGGCGCCTTACGCTAAGAACAAGACGATGGATGAGGTCGGCGCAATCATTGTCGGGGCGGGTGTCGTGGGGCTGGCGATCGCACGCGCGTTGGCGCGCGCCGGTCACGAGGTGATGATCCTTGAACGCGAACAGCAGTTCGGAACCATTACCTCCGCGCGCAACAGCGGCGTTATCCATGCCGGGCTTTATTATCCCGATGGATCCCTGAAGGCAGAGCTGTGCGTTGAAGGGCGCCAGCGCCTCTACGATTTCTGCGAGCGGCGCGGGGTCGCCCATCGGCGCTGCGGCAAGCTGATCATCGCGGCGAGCGAGGAGGAGCTTCCCGCGCTCGACGTTATCATGGCACGCGGCGCCGTGGCCGGGGTCAAGGATCTCGTGCGGCTTGATGCTGCCGAGGCCCGCGCGCTCGAGCCGGCTCTGGCGTGCGCGGGCGCCATCCACTCTCCCTCGAGCGGGATCGTTGACCAGCACGGCCTGATGCTGGCGCTGCTCGGCGAAGCCGAAGCACACGGTGCCATGCTGGTGTGCGATGCCCCGGTGGCCACCATCGCGAGGAAACAGGCGCGCTGGGAGGTGCGGGTTGGAGAAACACGGCTGGTAACGCCGATCCTGATCAATGCGGCGGGGCTCGGAGCGCAGGCGCTGGCGCAGACGATCGAAGCGCTCGACCCGATGCTGGTGCCCCCCCTGTTCCTGGCAAAGGGCTGTTATTTTTCTTACGCCGGACGGGTCCCGTTTTCACGGTTGATCTATCCTGTGCCCGGGCCTGCAAGCCTCGGCACCCATTTCACCCTGGATCTTGGTGGGCAGGCGCGCTTCGGGCCGGACATCCATTGGGTCGACACGATCGATTATACGGTCGACCCGGAGCTGAAGCCGGCGTTCCTTCCTGCGGCGCGGCGGATCTGGCCGGAAGCCGAGGAGGATCGGCTCCAGCCCGCCTATGCCGGCATCCGGCCAAAGCTGGCTGGACCGGGCATGGCCACTGCGGACTTCGTCTTGCAGGACGAGACGGTTCATGGCCTCTCGGGTCTCATCAATCTGTTCGGGATTGAATCGCCGGGGTTCACCGCATCGCTGGCGATTGCTGCGCGGGTGGCGGCAATGGTGGGGGCGCCTGCCCATCTCTGACGGGTGAGGTTGGTTCCGGTGGCCGCCGCGGGATCGAGCGAAAGCGGCATTGCCCCCTGCCCCGACGTGCCTTGGGGCCAGTGCTGCCATATGCCCGGCGCTCTCATGTCTTGAGGTCCGCCTTAGTGCGGCCACAGTGCGAGTCCGGCTGATCGACATTCTGCGCGCTTCAGGGCTCGATTTGCAGGCACTGGCCGAGGGGTTCGACCGAAGCGGCTGGCGCGTCCAAAGCCTTAGATTGCAAGCCTGATGCTGGCACGGCGTCCGCTTATGGTGCAGTCTGTCGCATTCAGTGGACATTCAAGCCGGCATCCTTAACCCTCCCGTCATGACAAGCATTCTTCGACCCTTCACCCGCGCGCTGACCATCGGCGCCGCGTTCACCGTGCCGCTGGCGGCGCTCGCGCCTGTGGCGATTGTGCCTGCTCATGCCGCCGACAACGACGATCTGGCCGCAGTCAACCGCGCCATTCGTGGCATCAATACGCTCAGCGCCGACTTCACCCAGACGGACCGCAACGGCCAGATCTCGACCGGCAGGCTGCTGCTCAAGCAGCCCGGCCATGTCCGCTTCGACTATGGCAAGGGAAGCGATCTGCTGATCGTTGCGGATGGCAAATCGCTCTACATGATCGACTATCAAGTCAACCAGCAGCAGCGATGGCCCATCCGGAACTCGCCGCTTGGCGCGCTGCTCGATCCATCGCGCGACCTCACCCGCTTCGGCAAGATCGTGCCTTCGGGCGATGCGCGCGTCGTCTCGGTGGACGTGCGCGACCCCGCCCATCCGGAATATGGCGTGCTCAACCTCGTCTTCCTGCGCAATTCCGCCTCCGCATCCGGCCTCGACCTTTACGGGTGGGTCGCGAGGGATGCGCAGGGCAACCGCACGACCATCCGGCTGACCAACGTGAAATATGGCATTCCGATCGCGGATTCAGCCTTCCGTTGGCGCGATCCGCGCCCCAATCAGGTCGGCCCGCGGCGATGAAGCGACCCGGACGCGCGACGGTCACCATCCTGAACAGTTTCATTCATCCAGCGCTCATCTGAACGGCGATATCTAGACCGCGTGGCACCGGGAAAACGGCCGGGATTCCCCCCTGTTGCTCGGCTGGTCCGGTGCCACAAGCGCGCCGCAAGCGCATATGAGACCCCCGTTCCACGCCCCCCGGAGCGGGGGTTTTCCTTGTCTGGAAGAGCCAGCCCGCGTCCCCGTGCGAAGAAGTTTTTTGCCTCGGGCGCTTGGGTTTGGGGGAGAGGGCCGCTAGGGACAGCGCCATGTCCATAAAAGCCAGCCAAACGCTCAAGGTCGCTTCCTGGAACATCAACAGCGTCCGTGCGCGGCTCGAAATCGTCGAGCGCTTCCTGATCGAATATGCCCCTGATATCCTGTGCCTGCAGGAGACCAAGGTGATGAACGAGGTGTTCCCCGAGGGACTGTTCCGCCGCCATGGATACAATCATCTCGCGCTGCACGGCCAGCGTATGCATCACGGTGTAGCGATTGCCAGCAAGGTGCCGATCCGCGACGACGACCGTCTCGACTGGCAAGCCAACGGCGAAGCGCGGCATGTCGGCGTGCGGCTCGACAACGGCCTGCGCATCGAGAATGTCTACGTGCCCGCAGGCGGCGATGAGCCGGACCGCACGATCAACCCCAAATTCGGGCAGAAGCTCGATTTCTTCGAACGGATGATCGACTGGTCGTCAAAGCTCGACGTGCCGACCCTGCTCGTCGGCGATTTCAACGTCGCCCCCCTGGAATGCGACGTTTGGAGCCACAAGCAGCTCATCAACGTGGTCAGCCATACCGCCATCGAATGCGAGCTGCTGGACCGGCTCCAGAAGGCGCACAATTGGGTCGATCTCGGTCGCCACTTCGTACCGCCACCCGGCCGCCTGTTCACCTGGTGGAGCTACCGCGCGCAGGATTGGGCCAAGTCGGATCGTGGCCGCCGGCTCGATCATATGTGGGCGAGCCCGGAAGTCGCCGCCAAGGCGGTCTCGCATGTCGTTGCGGAGCCAGTCCGCGGCTGGGCGCGCCCCTCGGACCACGCGGCGCTCATCACGGAATTCGTTTTCTGATGGACGCGCGCGCCGCAGCCCGTGCGATCGACGCTCTGCGGCGCGGCTGGCCGATTCGTTTGATCGGCGACGACGGCGCGCTGGCGTTGCTGCCCGTCGAGGGCGCGACGACGCAGAGCCTCGCCGCCTTCGACCCGCAAGGACAAGCCCCTCTGCTACTCTCGGCAGCACGCGGCGCGACGCTCAAGCTCGCCAACCAGCGCGAGGCAGCGGATCCGCACGCCCCGGTGCTGATCGCGCGCGAGTCCTGGATCGACGGGCCGCCGGCGGCGATGGCGATCGCGGACCCGGTCAGCGATCTGGCGACACCGCTCAAGGGACCGTTCTGGGCGCTACCGATCAAACAGGCCGAAGCCGCTTCGCAAGCTTTGGTGCTCGCCCGGCTGGCGGGGTTGCTGCCGGCTTATTTCATAGGCGACGCGGATGCCCCGGCCGAGGTTGAGGTGGCCGCCGAGGCGATCTCCGCTTATGCCGACCCGGCGCGTCTCGCCATCGCCGCGCGGGCGCGCCTGCCGGTGGAGGCACGCGAGGATGCCGAGATCGTCGCCTTCCGTTCGACCGACGATCCGCGCGAGCATGTCGCGCTCATCGTCGGTCAACCGGACGGCAGCCCGCCGGTGGTGCGGCTGCACAGCGAATGCCTGACGGGCGACGTTCTTGGCAGTCTCAAATGCGATTGCGGCCCGCAACTCCACACCGCGCTGCACGAAATCGCCGGCGCGCGCTGGGGCGTGCTGCTCTATCTGCGGCAGGAGGGGCGCGGCATCGGCCTCATCAACAAGCTGCGCGCCTATGAACTGCAGGATCAGGGGTTCGACACGGTCGATGCCAATGTCCGCCTCGGCTTCGCGATCGACGCGCGGAATTTCGGCGTGGCGGCGCGAATGCTGGCCCTGCTCGGCATCAAGGCAGTCCGGCTGCTCACCAACAACCCCGCCAAGGTAGGAGGGCTGGAAACAGCCGGGATCACCGTCACCGAGCGCCTGCCGCTCGCCCTTCCGGCCAACCCGCATAACGAGCGCTACCTTGCAACCAAGCGCGACCGCACCGGCCACGACCTCTGATGAGCTCGGATGCCGCGATCCTCGTCGACGGCGCCGCCGGGACGCTGACGCTGGGTGACTGGACCTGCCCCTGCGTCATCGGCAAGGGCGGCCTGATCGACGCCGCCGACAAGCGCGAGGGCGACGGCGCCACGCCGCGCGGCGACTGGCCGATCCGCGCCGCGCTGCTGCGGCGGGAGCGTATCAGCGCGACGCACGCCCCTGCCATCCCCTGGCGCTGGATCAGGCCGGACGACGGCTGGAGCGACGATCCAACCGATCGGGCCTACAATCGCCCCGTCCGCCTGCCCCGCGCCACCAGTCATGAACGGCTGGTGCGCGCCGATCAGGCCTATGATGCGATCATCGTGCTGGGCCATAATGATACGCCGCCCGTGCCCGGCCTAGGCAGCGCCATTTTCTTCCACCAATGGGTGATCGGCGAAGCCGGCTTGCCAAAGCCCACCGAAGGCTGCGTCGCGGTCGCCCCGGAAAGCATGCGCGCACTCCTCCCGCGCCTGGTGCCGGGCATGATCCTGCGCGTCGTCTAGCTTGCGCAGGCGCGGCGACACGACATGCCGCCGCGCCGAGCGCTCACTTCAAGAGTTGTTCCTGCAGGAACTCGCTGCCCACCACCTTGCGGAAGGCAGCACGATTGCCGTTTTCCTTGTTGAGCTGGTCGAGCGATTTCGACTGCCAGTCCATATAGGCCTTGCGCTGATCGAGCATGGCCTTGGCATTGGGAAAATCCCCATAAATGATCACAAGATACAGGTCCGCTTCGCCCTGACGCGGGTAGAGGTTGGACAGGACATGGTATGACTTGATCCAGCCCTTGGACTTGGCAAATTCCTGCTCCTTCTTCCACTCCGATGCGATCCACTGCAGATATTGAAGGTCGCCGCCATCGAGCATCTCGATGCCGGTCACATCCCAGAAGTCGCCCGGGTCGGTCGGGTAGGTTTGTGCGGCACCGGGCGCAGCGGACAAGAAAAACATGGGCGCGCAGGCAAGTGCTGCGGCCTTCAGAAGCACGTTCTTCATGACTAGTCCCCTCAGATCGTGACTTATCAGCCAGTCTGCTCGATCATGCGCCGGGGTTACCTGATGCAGCTCCAGCCAATCGTGCTGCGCCCATATGAGTCGCGATCGTGATCGCGCGGATTATCGCACGATGTGCGCTATTCGCGAAAAGAATAGGCGAGTATCGCCGCTTCTACTCGGCGGCATCCTCCAGCGACGTTTCGCCTGCTTGCGGATTCATCCGCTCAGCCGCCTGCCGCGCCCACATCTGCGCATAATGACCGCCCTTGGTGAGTAGCTCGGCATGGCCGCCCTGTTCGACAATCCGGCCGTCCTCCAGCACGATGATCTGGTCGGCATGGACGATGGTGGAGAGGCGGTGGGCGACGATGAGCGTGGTGCGCCGCGCGGCGATGTCGCCGAGCACGCTCTGGATCGCCGCCTCGGTGCGGCTGTCCAGCGCGCTGGTCGCTTCGTCGAGGATGAGGATGGGCGGATCCTTGACCAACGTGCGTGCGATGGCGACGCGCTGCTTCTCGCCGCCCGAGAGCTTGAGCCCCCGCTCGCCCACGCGCGTGTCATACCGGAGCGGCTGCGCCTCGATGAAGCGATCAATGGCCGCGCCCTTCGCCGCCGCCTCGATCTCCGCCTGCGTGGCGCCGTCCCGCCCGTAGCCGATATTGTAGCCGATGGTGTCGTTGAACAGCACCATGTCCTGCGGCACGATACCGATGGCGTGGCGCAGCGACGCCTGCTGCACCTGTGCGATGTCCTGCCCATCGATGAGGATGCGGCCGGCCTGGATATCGTAGAAACGGTAGAGCAACCGCGCGATGGTCGACTTGCCCGCGCCCGAATGGCCGACGATGGCGAGCGTACTGCCCGGCGGCACTGTGAAGCTGACGCCCTTTAGGATCGTGCGCTCCGGGTCGTAGCCGAACACCACGTCCTCGAAGCGCACCTCGCCGGCCGTCACCCGCAGCGGCGGCGCACCGGACTTGTCGACGATCTCCGAAGGTGTATCGATCAGCCCGAACATCGCCTCCATATCGATCAACCCCTGGCGAATGGTGCGATAGACCATGCCGAGCAGGTCGAGCGGGCGGAAAAGCTGCATCAGCAGCGCGTTGACCAGCACCACGTCGCCGGGGGTGAAGCGCCCCTTGCTCCAGCCCCATACGGTGAAGGCCATCGCCCCGCCCATCATCAGGTTGGTGATGAACGCCTGGCCGATATTGAGCATGGCGAGGCTGTTGTTGCTCTTGGTCGCGGCATCCATGTAGCGGCGCTGCGCCTGCCCATAGCGCGCCGCCTCGCGGTCCTCGGCACTGAAATATTTCACCGTCTCGAAGTTGAGCAGGCTGTCCACCGCGTGCGCGACCGCACCGGTATCAAGGTCCACCATCTCGCGACGCAGATGATTACGCCACTCCGTCACTGTCTGGGTGAACCAGATATAGGCACCGACCATAACCAGCGTCGCCGCGACGAGCCCGGTGCCGAACTTCACCTGGAAGATGACGCAAACCGCCAGAAGCTCGATCGCGGTGGGCGCGATATTGAACAGCAGAAAGTGCAGCATCGTCTCGATGGTCGTCGTGCCGCGCTCCACCACGCGCGTGACACCACCAGTCTTGCGGTTGAGGTGGAAGCGCAGCGAGAGGTCGTGCAAGTGGCGCAGCACCTGCTCGGCCATCAGCCGCTGGGCGTTGCGCCCGACCCGCTCGAAGGCGACGCTGCGCAAATTGTCCGAGAGCACGCCCCCGAACCTCGCGCCGGCATAGGCCAGCACCAATGCCAGCGCGAGCAGTACGCCGCCCTCCATGCCCGGCCCCATCGCGTCGATAATGCCCTTGTAGGCAAAGGGCATGATGAGCGTGATCGCCTTGCCAGCCAGCACCAGCAGCAGCGCGATGACGATGCGCGCGCGAAGCTTCGGTTCGCCGACCGGCCAGAGATAGGGCAGGAAGCGCCGGAGCGTCGCCCAGCCCGTTGGGGCCCTGCTCGCCCGCGCCTGCTCGTTTCCTGTCATCGACCCCGAGTTAGGAGCCGCACACCCACTTGCCAAGAGCGGCGGACGCAGCGGTCAGCCGAGAGCGATGCGGCCCTGCGCGGCATAGCGGCCCCGCCCGTGCCCTATAACGGCGAGTGTCATGGCAGCCAGCTCCGCCGGACTGTTGTCCGCGAACACATAATCACGCGCCAACGCGAAGCGCGCGAAGCTCTCGGCCGATCCGGGATAGGCGACGGCATCGGCATAGGCAGCCCGCGCCATCTCCGCCGGAATGATGAGCTGCGAGGTGAGCAACGCGTCCCGCCCGGTCAGCGCCGCGTCCAGACCGGCGAACACCTGCACATGGATATGTGGATAACGCCCCGCATAGCAGCCGGGGACGATGGTGGTGAAGCGCACGCGCCCCGCCGCGTCCGTTCTCTGCACGCCGCGCAGATAGCTTTCCCGCGGCGCACTGTAGAGCGAATAGAGTCCGTCCGCGTCGCTCTGCCACACATAGATGGCACGCCCGGCAAGCGGCGCGCAGCCGTTGGCGTCGACCAGCGTCAGCGTGAGGTCGAGCGGCAGGCCCGCCGCCACGCGCGCCGAGCCGATAAAGCTGGCGCGGATATCGCTGCGCACGATTCCCGGCGCGGCCAGCGCATTGCTGCTGGGGCCGGGCGCCCGATTGGTGCCGTCGGCCGGGAAAGGCCCGGCGGTCTCGGCGGGGGCGACGAGGCAGCGAGCGGCTTGCTCCGCCGCCCGGGTTCTGCTGGCCGCCGGGAGCAGTGCCAGCACGCCCGCCCCGCCAATCCAACCGAGCGCATCCCGCCGGCCAAGTGCATCGAGCGCCGCCAGATCGTGGGCGAGGCTCTCCTCATGGGCTGGGGGGTCTGCAGTCATTGGCCTCTCCTTATCGGAGCGATGGAAGTCTGATCCAGATCATCCGGCGACGCAAGGTGCCCGTGAGCGGGCGTGGAACGATGCCATATTGCTGCACAGACAGGAGACCAGCATGGTGAGGCGCCGCCCATGCGCCAAAGCCCCCTGCTTTCGCCGGACCACCAACGCACCTCGCGCAGCCCCCTATGGGATATCGGCGAACGGTGCTCCCTTCCGCCCCGCGGCCCACCAGACACGGTGCGGCACCGCCAGCGGGTCCTGTGGGAAGCGCTCCGCCAGCAACGTAGCGAGATCGGCATCGAAGCGCGCGACCGCCGCCGCGTCGAGACTGGCCTTCACCGGCGCGCTGGCGCGAATGCGGCCGCGCCAACCCTCATGGCTGTAGGGCTGCGCCACATCGAAGGAGGCGGTCTCGATTCCGCCAAAGCCGGCACCGCTCATGCCCGCCAACCAGTGCGGATAGAGGCCGGTGCCGCGCCCCAGCCCCCAATCCGGGCTGTACGCGCGGATCAGATCCTCGGTCGCTTCCACCATATTGCCGGGCAGCGGCAGCCAGTCGAAATGGGCAATGACGAGCGCGCCGCCGGAGCGCAGCACCCGCGCTGTCTCGCGCGCCGCCGCCGGCCGGTCGAACCAGTGCCAGCACTGGCCGGCCAGAACGACATCGAAGACGCCGTCCGCAAAAGGCAGTGCCTCGGCCGCGCCCGGACGATAATCGACCTGCACGCCCGCCTCCGCATCGAGCCGGCGCGCCTGCGCTATCAGCACCTCGCTGGGATCAATGGCGGTCACGGTGAGACCAAGGCGCGCGAGGCCCCGTGCGATGCTCCCCGTGCCGGTGCCCAGATCGAGTGCCCGCAGCCCCGGCGTCAGGCCGAGCTGAGCGACGATGCGCTCGAAGAAATGGTCCGGAAAACCGGCGCGGTGCTTGCCATAATCCTCCGCAGCCCGTCCGAAATCGACCTTGCGAGCGAACGACCGGGCAGTCTCGATATCCTGCTCATCCATCACCCGCCTCCGGTGCGGCGAAATCCTCCGGCCGGCTCGTGCTGGAGATTACCTGCGCGCAGACCAGATCGCCGATGACATTGAGCGCGGTGCGGCACATGTCGAGAAAGCGATCGACACCGAGCACGAGGCCGATGCCCTCCGGCGGCACGCCCACGGTGCCGAGAATCAGCGCGATCACCGGCAGCGATCCCGCCGGCACCCCCGCCGTGCCGATGCCCCCGAGGATGCAGATCAGCATCACCACGAGCTGCTGCCCCAGCGTCAGGTCGATGCCGAAAAACTGCGCGAGGAAGATCACCGTCACCCCCTCGAACATCGCCGTGCCGTTCTGATTGGCGGTGGCGCCGATGGTGAGGACGAAGCGGGCGATGGGGCGCGGCAGCTTGAGTTGCGTATCCGCCACCCGCAGCGAGGTGGGCAGCGTCGCGTTGGACGAAGCGGTCGAGAAGGCCATCAGCATCGCCTCCTGCGTCTCACGGAAGAAGGCGACCGGGTTCTTCCGCGCAATCAGCGCGAGGATCAGCGAGAAGACGCCGAACATCTGCAAGGCCAGCGCCACCAGCACGACGAACACATAGGCGGAGAGGCGCCCGATCAGGTCCCAGCCGAACTGCGCGGCAAGGTTGAACATGAAGCAGAAGATGGCGAGCGGCGCCATGCGGATCACGAGGCCGATGAGGCGCATCGACACCTCGAACACGCCCTCCACCCCGGCTTTCAGCACCGCCGTCTTCGCGGGATCGACCAGCAGGAAGCCGATGCCGAAGAACAGGGCGAAGAACATCACCGCGAGGATATCGTTGCTGCTCATCGCAGCGACGAAATTGGTGGGGACGACCGCCACCAGCGCCTCGACCCCGGTCTTGGATGCGCCGGCCTGCTCGACGATGGAGGCCGCGCCCTCTGCGGAGGCGTCGATCATGCCCCGCGCCAACTGTGGATCAACACCCGCGCCGGGCTGGAACAAGTTGACCATGGCTAGGCTGATCGCAACCGCGATGGAGGAAACGATCACGGTATAGAGCAGGGTGCGCAGCCCCACCGTCCTCAGGTGCCGCGCCTCCCCCATGTCCGCCACGCCGACGATCAGCGCCGAAACCAGTAGCGGAATCACCAGCATGAACAGGAGCCGCAGGAAAATCTGACCGATCGGCTGGGTGATATAGGTGGTTACCGCATGGACCCAGACCGCGTCGGCGGCGACGGCATGGACGACCAGCCCGAGCGCCAGCCCCGCCAGAAAGCCCCCCAGCATCCAATATTGCAGGCGCTGGCTACCGTGCCCGCTGGCCTCCCCCTGTGCGGTCTGTGCGGTCATTTTACGCTGTGTCCCTGTGGCCCTTCCCCGCAGGCTAACAGCGTGAATGGGGCCGCGCAAACACTGCTCGGGAAAATGGGGACCCCGCGGTCGCAAACGGGGCCCCCAAAGGGCGATACCGAGAATCGGAATGGATGACACGGTACCGAAGTCGTCGGCTCAGCGTGACCGCTCGGCACATGAACCACTTTCTCTAAGACACACCGTTTTGCGCCACGCCAAGACCACGCCGGGCCTGCCGGCGCGAGTCTTGCACGGTTCACCGGCTGGGGTTCGTTAGAATGAGGCGTCAGGCGGCGAACGCGCGCCTCAGCTGCCGAGGAGATGCAGTGCGATTTCGCGGCGGTGGGGTACGCGACGATGCTCTACCAGATACAGGCCCTGCCATGTGCCGAGCGCCATCCGTCCGCCGATCAGCGGCACGGAGAGGGTGACGCCGGTCAGCATCGCGCGGATATGGGCCGGCATATCATCCGGCCCCTCGTCGTCATGATGATAATGCGCGCCCTCCGGAGCGATGCGCGCCAGCCAGTCGAGCAGGTCGCGCTGCACCGCCGGCGCGGCATTCTCCTGGATGGTGAGCGAGGCGGAGGTGTGGCGGCAGAGCAAGGTCAGCAGCCCCTCGTTCATGCCCTGCGCGGCGACCCACCGCGCCACCTCGCGGCTGATCTCGACCAGCGCCTGACCGGGCGTCTCCACGCGCAGCAGACCAGTGGCCTGCCGCAACTCAGCCATGGCGCGTCATCCTCAGCCGCATTGTGCCCGATGGAGCAGCGCCTGGTCAGCGAGCACCAACGCGACCATCGCCTCGACCACCGGCACGCCGCGAATACCGACGCAGGGATCGTGCCGGCCCTTTGTCATGATTTCGCTCGCTTCGCCCGTGCGTGTCACCGTCTCGACGGGAATGAGGATCGAACTGGTCGGCTTGAAGGCGACCCGCAGCCGGATTGGCTGGCCGGTCGCGATACCGCCGGCGATCCCGCCCGCATGGTTGGCGAGAAACGCCGGCCGCCCGTCCCCGCCGGGACGCATGGGATCGGCATTCTGCTCGCCGCGCAACCGCGCAGCGCCGAAACCGTCGCCGATCTCGACCCCCTTCACCGCATTAATGCTCATGCAGGCCGCCGCCAGCTCACTATCGAGCTTGGCGTAGAGCGGCGCGCCCCAGCCGGCCGGTACCCCGGTCGCCACGCACTCGACCACCGCGCCGAGCGAGGAGCCGTCCTTGCGCGCAGCGTCGATCAGGGCTTCCCAGCGGACGGCTGCCGCAGCATCCGGGCAGAAGAAGGGATTGTTGCCGATCTCGGCTTCGTCAAACCTGTCCGGGTCGATCCCATCGCCGCCGATCTCGCTGACATAGCCCATGATGCGCACCTGCGGGATCACCAGCCGCGCTACCGCACCCGCCGCCACGCGCGATGCCGTCTCGCGCGCCGATGAGCGCCCGCCGCCGCGATAATCGCGAAAGCCATATTTGGCGTCATAGGCGTAATCGGCATGGCCGGGGCGATAGGCCTTGGCGACCTCTGAATAATCCTTCGAGCGCTGGTCGACATTCTCGATCATCAGGCTGATCGGCGTGCCGGTCGTCTTGCCCTCGAATACGCCGGAGAGAATGCGCACCGCGTCCGGCTCGCGCCGTTGCGTGGTGAAGCGCGACGTGCCGGGACGCCTTTTGTCGAGCCAGGGCTGGATGTCCTCCTCACTCAGCGCAAGGCCCGGCGGGCAGCCATCCACGACCGCGCCGATCGCCGGCCCGTGACTCTCTCCCCAGGTGGTGAAGCGGAAGACCCGCCCGAATGTATTCAAGCTCATGGAATCTATTCCATTATCGTGATAATCGCTTATATTCCAATATTTAGCACCTCTACCTCACGTGAGGTAGCGAGCCACCACTCACGCCCCCTTATCCGTCGATCACGACTTATCAAAGCCAGAAAGCCGCGCATGTCGACACGCTTGAAACTGCTGTATGGCTTTTATGAACGCATTATACCGGTTCTCCGGTCGCGTCGGATGGCCTTTTTCGAGCAAACCATGGGCGTCAAGCCCGGCATGCGAATCGTCGACCTCGGCGGCACCAGCTATAATTGGCAGTGGGTCTCGACGCCACTCGACATCACGGTCGTCAACCTGCCGGGCGTCACCGTCGATTATGCGACGTGCGGCCCGCACCGTTTCCATTTCGTGGAAGGTGATGCGACCGACATGCAAGGCCATGCAGATGGCAGCTTCGACATCGCCTTCTCCAACAGCGTGATCGAGCATGTGGGGGACGCCGCTAAACAGGCCCGGTTCGCGCATGAAGTGCGACGGCTGGGCCGCGGGTACCAGGTCCAGACGCCAAGCAAATATTTCCCCCTGGAGGCGCATACAGGCATGCCCTTCTGGTGGTATTATCCGCCATCTCTCAAGCAGCGGCTGATCAGGACCTGGGAACAGAAAGTGCCCGAATGGACCGACATGGTGAAGGGCACCACGGTTCTTTCCTCCATGGAAATGCAGCGCTACTTCCCGGACGGAGCCCTGCATGTCGAGCGCGTGGCCGGGATACCAAAAAGCTACACCATGTATCGGCGCTTCGCCGGCTGACTCCGATCACCGGAGCCATCCCTTTGAATTTGCAACGTTCGGAAGCATGGGCCGATACGCTTGCGGCCCATGCTCCAGATGCTTTGTCGTCTGCCTTTCCGGATCGTCAGAAACACTTCTGAACGCTCACAATTATCACGCCAGGGCGATGTCCGGCGCGTCCTCCGCCTTCATGCCGATAGCGTTGTAGCCGGCATCGACATGATGGATCTCGCCGGTGACGCCGGAGGCCAGGTCGGACAGCAGATAGAGCCCCGCGCCGCCGACATCCTCGATGGTGACGTTGCGGCGCAGCGGGCTGTTCAACTCGTTCCACTTGAGGATGTAGCGGAAATCGCCAATCCCCGAGGCAGCGAGCGTCTTGATCGGCCCGGCCGAGACGGCATTGACGCGAATATTCTCCGGCCCCAGATCAACGGCCAGATATTTGACGCTGCTCTCCAGCGCCGCCTTGGCAACGCCCATGACGTTGTAGTGCGGGATCACTTTCTCCGCGCCATAGTAAGTCAGGGTGAGAATTGATCCGCCATTGGCCATCAACGGACGCGCCGCCCGTGTCACCGCCACAAGGCTGTAGGCCGAGATGTTCATGGTGAGCAGGAAATTGTCGAGGCTGGTGTCGACATATTTGCCGCGCAGCTCATTCTTGTCCGAGAAACCGATAGCGTGGACGAGGAAGTCGATCGTCGGCCAGCGCTCGGCGAGCTGTGCGAAGCAGGTGTCGATTGCGGCCATGTCTCCCACGTCGCAGGAGAGCAGGAAGTCGGATCCCAGCTCCTCCGCCAGCGGGCGCACGCGCTTTTCCAGCGCTTCGCCCACATAGGAGAAGGCAAGCTCCGCCCCCTGCGCGCGCAAGGCCTTGGCGATCCCCCAGGCGAGCGATTTATCGTTGGCAAGGCCCATGATGAGCCCCCTTTTGCCTGCCATAAGGCCGGTCATGTCGGCTGTTCCTCCGTCTCTTTCGCTGGCTCTCCATCATCGGGAAACTCGGCCAGCGCCGCATTGAGTTCGGCGCCAATTACCATGCCAAGTCCGATCACGAAGAAAAAAATGAGCGTTATCATCGCCCCCGCCAGACCGCCATAGGTGAGGCTGTAATTGGCGAGATTAGCCAGGAATACCGGCAGCAGCCAGGTCGTTCCATACCACCAGAGCGCGGTGAACAAGGCGCCCGGCCATTTGGGAAAGGGCCCCATGCGATACTGACCCGGCGTTAGCGCCACGAACAGGAAATAGAGGGCCAGGAACAACATGGCCGTCGGCACGAAGCGCGTCGCCGCCAGAATTTCCAGCGCAATTTCCGCGAAAGGCAGGAAGCGACCGATCAGCGCCTCGGCCGTGACCAACAGCACCTGGAGCGAGAGCGCGACCAAGGCCCCCAACACGCTCAGGATGATCAACCCCATGGCGCGGAGCCGGTAGTGCCAGAAGGGCTGGGTCGATTTCGTCCCGTAAGCCCGGCGCAATATATCGCGGATCGTCTCGATCAGGCTGCCCACCGTCCACAGGCCGACCAACGCGCCGATCCACAGGAGATTACCGGTGCGCGCGGTCAGCACGTCGGTAATGGCCGGGCGCAATACGTTGGCCACCCCCGGCGGTACGGTGAGCAGGAAGGCGTTGACCGTCTCCAACCCCGCCCGTGTCTGGCCGAGCAACTGCGCGGCGGCGGCGGCGAGGATGAAGAAGGGAAAAAGGGAAACCAGCGTGAGATAGGCGAGGTTGCCGGCGTGGATGAAGCCATCCGAATAGACGCCCACCGCAACCCGACGTAACACGGTGAACACCCGCATGCCAAACGGGCTACGCTTGATCTCCGCTTGTAGCCGCGCGCGCCGGTCCTTGAGCCGATGGCGCCGCGCTTCGGGCGTTTCGGGGGACGAGCGGAGCATCGCAGCCATCCTAGAGCGCTTTCGCGCCGGAGGGAAACGCTTGCGGACAGGAATGCGGCAGGCGCCCCTTTCAGGGCTTGCGCGCGATCGTCAGCGAGTAATAGCCGCAGGTCGCATGGGCCTCGCAATCGACGAAACCGGCCTCGCGCAACAGGGCGGTCAACTCCGGTAGCGCACGCTGCTGCCCCTGCGTGCCATAGAGCATCAGAATGGAGAAGCTCGCGACCGTCGCCGGCCCGTCGAGATTGTCGTTGACGAGCGCCTCATGCAACAGGATCCGCCCGCCGGACGGCAGCGCCTCGAACGCCTTGCGGGCGAGGAGCAGGCACGTCTCGTCGTTCCAGTCGTGGAACACGTTGGAGAAGAACAGCGCGTCATAGCCGGTGGGCCAGGGTTGGCGGAACATATCCACCGCCATCGCATCCACCCGGCCCGCCACGCCGCCTTCGCGCACATAATGCATCGCCGCCTCGCACATCGTATCGAGGTCCATGATCGTGCCGCGCAAATGCGGCCATCGCTGCGCCATGGCGATCGGGAACACGCCCGATCCGCCGCCGATGTCGAGCAGGCGCTCGACCTGCTCGAAAACGGGATGCTGCGCCGCGCCCACCGCCGCCGCGCAGCTATGCGCGTGCATGAACGCCGCGATGTGGCGCGCCCGCTCGGCCGGAATTTCCCCGGCCTCCCAGCCCTTGGCATTCTCGCCGCCCTGATGCTGGGCATCCGGAGCCAGCGCGGCGACGATCAGCTCGGTGGAAGGCGCCGCCTGACGGAAGCCCGCCAGAAGCGCCCCCCAGTAGAAATCGCTGCTCTTGACCAGATAGTGACGGCTGACCGGCGTCAGCCCGTAGCGCCCATCCCGCCGCACCAGCAGCCCCAGCGCGCACAGCAGGCTGTTGACGATGGCCAGCGCGCGAGGGTTGACGTTGCAGCGCCCGGCCAGCGCGGCCACGGCCAACGGCTCATCCACCAGCGCATCGAACAGGCCCACCTCGTCCGCGGCCAGCATGGTGGGCAAATTGTGGTAGCTCAGCCATGCGTCCCAAAGCGACCGGTCGTCGACCGGCGGCGACAGATATTGTCCCTTCACGCACCCTCTCCTCGATGGGACTCGCGAGTCCGCTTCTCCGGCGGTCGGGCCCAGCATGGGTTATAGGCCACGCGCGCGCGCTGTCACGCGGCATGCTGCGTGGCCGCGAACGGGTGTGGATGAAGGCAGGAGCCCAACAGAAGACGGTCGGGCGGGTAGCATGGGGGCAGGATTCACAGGAATCCGATCCACCGCCCCGTCTCACAACCCGCCTGCCCGCCTGCCTCAGACTCCCAGATTGCTGCGTAGCGGACGCGTATCCTGCCAGCCCTCGATGAAACTCTTGAGCGCAGGATCGTCGCCGGGCACGTCAATCAGCAGGGTGACGAGCTGATCGCCGCGCCCGCCGCGCTTGCGGGTGAAACCCTTGCCCTTGAGACGCAGCGTCTGGCCCGATCGGGCCCCCGCCGGCACGCTGAGCATCACGGGCCCGTCAACGGTGGGCACCTTGACGCGGGCGCCGGCGACCGCCTCGTTGAGGCTGATCGGCAGGTCGAGCCGAACGTCGTCGCCGTCGCGCGTGTAGAACGGATGCGCCGCCACCTCGATGGTGACGATGGCATCGCCCGCACCGCCAGGGCCGGGCTGACCCTTGCCGCCGAGCTTCATCTGCGTGCCGCTCTCGACGCCGGCTGGCAATTTGAGGTCGATCGTCTTGCCGTCCGCCAGCGTGATGCGCTGCGGCGCCAGCGTGGCCGCATCGACGAACGGGACCGAGAGGCGATAGGCGACATTCGCGCCGCGCTGGGGCGGCGGTGCGCCGCGTCCGCCAAAACCGCCAAAGCCGCCGCCACGGCGACCGCCGCCGAACAGCCCTTCGAAAATATCGCCGAAATCCGCGCCGCCGGAATTGAAATCGAAACCGCCGGGCCCCGCGCCGGCACCACCATAGCCATGCCCGCCGCCCTGACCGTAGCCGAAGGGATGGGTCGGGTTGCCGTCCGCGTCGATCTCGCCCCGGTCAAACTGCGCCCGCTTGTCCTTATCGGAGAGCAGATCGTAGGCGCGCGTCACTTCACTGAAGCGCTCGGCGGCCTTTGGGTTGTCCTTGTTCCGGTCCGGATGCAGTTCCTTGGCCAGCTTGCGATAGGCGGATTTGATCGCCGCCTCGTCCGCCCCGCGCGGCACCCCCAGCAAAGAATAAGGATCAGCCATGCCCCGTTTGTCACCATTTGTTAGCGGCGCACCCGCGCCGTGCCTTCATCTGGCGATTCTGGCGCGCCGCCGCAAGTGGCTGACGCCTCGCGGCTGACGACGCGGCTCTACGAGGGGTTAGGAAAATGCGCGAACAAGGCCGCCGCGAGACGCCCCGCAATCGCCTGATCGGTCCACTTGGCGTCACCCTCGCGCGTGGCGATCTCGGCGCGCCCTTCCCACAGCGCCTTGCCGGTCACGCGGTCGCGCAGCCGGGCTTCAAGCCGGGTGGAGACGAGCGCCTTCTTCGGCTTGCTGAGATCAACGGCGATGGCCATGCCGGTCATCGTACCGCGGTTGGAGACGCCGACCATCCCCTCACCGCTCACCGGCTTGCGCTTGGCCTCCGGCGGCACCAAAATCTCGCGGACGATCCGCAGCTCGGCCACCTGCCCGCCATCGGGATTGGGCGCGGTCGTGTCGTAACCGGCCTTGACGAGCTGGTCGATCACCGCCGCCTCATAATAGGCGCGATCACCCGGCGCTTGCGCCGCGCTGCCTTCCTCCGGCGCCGCGACCACCGCGATCGGGCCGTGTCCGAGCGCATCGCCGGCATCCTCCGCCACGAACTGGGCTGCATCCACTCGTCCCTCGCGGCTATCCCGCCCGTCACTGCGCGGCTGCGCACGCGTGGTGCCCCAGCCGCCATAGGGGGAGGACGCCCAGCCGGGGCGCCCCCAACCGGGCTGGGCGAGCGCCGGCGCGGCCGCGGCGAGCGCGGCGATCATCAAGACAGCAGAGGTCAGGCGACAAACGGACATGGCGGCTCCTTCGGCATGCGGTCGATGCCACCCCTAGCCCACCTAGGCCCGAGCGCCTTGCCCGCGCATGAATGGCGCAGGCCGGCGGTTCCGCGTTCGACGAAAATGCTCTAGACGATCCTATCATGACAAAGCAGATCGACACGCCCCTCCCCGCGACCACGACCACCGACGATCCCTTCGCTCTGTTCGATACCTGGTTTGCGCAAGCCCGCGCCAGCGAGGTTCATGATGCCAGCGCCATGGCACTGGCCACGGCGGACGCGCGCGGGCGCCCTGCTGTGCGCATGGTGCTGCTCAAGGGGCACGGGCCGGAGGGGTTCATCTTCTATACCAATTTCGAGGGGCGCAAGGCGGCCGAGATCTTCGCCAATCCGCATGTCGCGCTGCTGTTCCACTGGAAGTCATTGCGCCGGCAAATCCGTATCGAAGGGCCGGCCAGCTGCGTCGACGACGCCACGGCGGATACCTATTTCGCCACCCGCTCGCGCGACTCGCAGCTCGGTGCCTGGGCATCCGACCAATCGCGCCCCCTGCCCGACCGCGCGACTTTCGAGGCGCGCTTCGCGGAGGTGGCCGCTCGTTTCGAAGGTCAGCCGGTCCCGCGCCCGCCGCACTGGTCCGGGTTCCGCGTCATCCCTGAGCGGATCGAATTCTGGTTGGACCGCGCCCATCGGCTGCACGAACGCACCGTCTATGAGGCGGACGGTGCGGGCGGCTGGCGGTCGGCGATGCTGTTCCCGTGACCGACCCGGCGCCCACTCAGCCGGCGAGCCAGCTTGCGATCAGTGGTGCGCTCAACCGCCGCGCTGCCATCGCCTCGGTCTGCGTCGCGCTGATTCTCGCCGCGCTCAAAAGCTATGCGGTCTGGCGCACCGGGTCGATCGCCATGCTCGGCTCGCTGGCCGATACCGGGCTGGATTTCGTTGCCAGCCTCGTCACGCTCATCGCCGTGCGGGTCGCCGCGCAGCCGGCCGACCATCACCACCGCTTCGGCCATGGCAAGGCGGAGGCGCTCGCCGCCCTGTTCCAGGTTTCGCTGATCAGCGTCGCCGCGCTCGGCATCATCATCCGTTCGGCACAGCGCTTCAGCAGCGGCGGCGAGCCGGCCGCAATCGAGTATGGAGTCGGCGTCTCACTGGTCGCGATCGGGCTGACGCTGGCGCTGGTCTGGTATCAGATGCGCGTCGTCCGGCTCACCGGCTCGGTCGCGATCAATGCGGACCACCTTCACTACCGAAGCGATCTGGCGCTCAACGTCTCGGTGATCGCCGCGCTTGTGCTCGAAGCACTCCTGCACCTGCACGGCGCGGATGCGCTGTTCGGCCTCGCCATCGGCGTCTGGCTGATCCTCAACGCCTGGCGCACTGCCACCCACGCCATCGATCAACTGATGGACAAGGAATGGCCGCGGGAAAAGCGCGAGCGCTTCCTTGCCGCCGCCGCCGGCCACCCGGGACTCCAGGGGATCCACGATCTGCGCACGCGCAGCAGCGGCGCCCATGATTTCGTCCAGTTCCACATCTGGGTCGACCCCGCCATGACGGTCGCACAAGCGCATACCCTCATGGAGGCGCTGGAAGCCCGGCTGCACGCAGCTTTTCCCGGCGTGGAGCTGCTCATCCACGTCGATCCCGTCGGGCAGATGGACAGCGATGACCCCATCGCCGAGCGCGATGTGCTCGCAGACCTCAAGCCAGCCGAGGGGGCCAAGCGATGACTGATCTCCCGTTCACCCAGGTCGATGCCTTCGCGCACGGACCCTTCACCGGCAATCCCGCAGCGGTGATACCGCTCGACGCCTGGCTACCGGACGCGGTGCTGCAAGCCATTGCCCAGGAAAACAACCTCGCCGAGACCGCCTTCACGGTGCCGCTCGGGCCAGATGCCGGCGCGGACTACGAGCTACGCTGGTTTACCCCTGCGGTCGAGGTCGCCCTATGCGGCCATGCCACGCTGGCGAGCGGCCATGTGCTGATGGACCGGGAGCGCGATGCCATCCGCTTCCGCACCCGTCAGGCCGGCGACCTTGCCGTCCGCCGCGCGGACGACGGCTATGCCCTCGACCTGCCCGCCTGGACCATGCAGCCGACCGATCGCGCAGACATCGCCGCCCTGCTCGGCGGCGGCGCGCCGGTCGAGATGCGCTGGCGCGAGGGCGGCTATCTGCTGGTCGTCTATGCCGAGGAGGCGACCGTCCGTGCCCTCGCACCGGATTTCCCCGCGCTGGCTCGCGAGGGCAACATCCTCGTGATCGCCACCGCGCCGGGCCGCGCAACCGACATTGTCAGCCGCGTCTTCGCCCCCGGCGCCGGTATCGACGAGGACCCCGTCACTGGTTCCGCCCATTGCCTGCTCACGCCCTACTGGACGCAGCACCTTGGTCGCGATCGGTTCACCGCCTACCAGGCCAGTTCCCGCGGCGGTTATATCGGCTGCAAGCTGGACGGCGACCGCGCTATCCTCTCCGGCCAATGCCGCACCGTGATCGAGGGGCGGTTCCGGCTGTAGGGAGAGGCCAAAGGCAGCCAGCCTTCGGACCCGATTGCCCTCGCCGCCTCTACACCCACTGCGCCAGCCAGTCGGCCAGCGCTTGCGGCGTCATGCGCCGGGCATCGGCGAGTGCGAACAGATGGTCGCGGTTCAACAGCTTGTTGCTCTTGGGATCGACGACCAGCAGCGCCGGCACGCCCTTGAGGCTGGTTACGCCATAGGGCCGCACGACCTGCGCGTTTTTGTCGAAATGGCCGACGTCGACCATGACCAGCACATAATGCTTGTCGATGAACGCCCGAACTTCGGGCAAATGCAGCACGCCTGCCAGCACGCGGCAATCGGGGCACCAATTGCCGCCCAGGTCGAGAAGCAGCTTCTTGCCCTCCTTCGCCGCGCGCGCCTTGGCGGCGGCGACCTGCCGGTCGGCATTGGCCTTCTCGTCATAAGGCAGCGGCAGCGGCTGGGGCAGCTTGTCGAGGGTCGCGACGGAGACGCGCGGGGCGCGCACGGCGGCTGCCTGCGTCGCGACCGCGCTCAGCGCCAGCACGGCAAAGGCGTTCAGAAAAGATCGGAGTTTCATGCCAGGCTCCCTGATCGTTACAGACCCATCTAGCGCGTTCCGGCGTGTCCTTACACGGAGACATTCTTTAGCCCCGCCAAGACGCGCGCCCGCTCAGCTCGGGAAGCGTCGCACCAGCCGCGCCATGGCACGGCGCAGCGCGTCCATGTCCTCCTCGCGCGTCACGCCGAGGCGGACGACCACCAGGCCCTGTTCGGGCGAGATCAGCAGATATTGGCCGCGATTACCCACGGCCGCCATCAGCGTGGGCAACGCCTCGCCGGGGAACAACAGGGTCTGGTCGCTGGCGCGGTTGAGCCAGATGTGCATGCCATAGGCCGGGTTGGCGGGCGAGGGCGCGGTCATCAGGTCGAACCATTTGTCCGAGACGACCTGCCGCCCGTCGAGATTCCCGCGCCGCCGGATGAACTCGCCGATGCGGGCATAATCGCGCGCGGACATGTGCATCATCGCCGCCCCGAGCAATGTGCCGCTCTCATCATATTCGGGCACGAAGCTGGTGAGGCCGAGCGGCCCGGTGAATCGCGCGGCGATGAAACGCGCCATCGCGTCGCGCCGCACGCGCGGATCGCGACTCGGCGTGAGCAGGTCGGTCATGATGCCGGCAAGGATCATGCTGGTGGCGCTGCTGTCTGCGAAGCGCTGGCCGCGCGGATAGACTAGCGGCTTGCCGATGGCGAAGGCTGCCTGATCCCGCGCGCCTTCGCCCACCAGCATGTCGAGCGTGTCGCTGTGGACCGCCGGCTGCCATTGCTCCTCGTTACGCAGGCCCGCTCGCATCTGGAGCAACTCCCGCAGCGTGATGGCGCCGCGCGGATCGCCCGGCTGGTGCCAGGCGGGTACCGGCGCGGGATCATCGAGCGCCAGCCGCCCGTCCGAGACCATGATGCCGGCGAGCAGCCCCGTCGCCGTCTTGGCGATAGACCAGGAATGGAAGCGGCTTTGCGGCCCGTAACCCGGCGCATAACGCTCGGCGATCACCGTGCCGTGGCGCATGACGACCAGCGCCCGCGTCTCGCCGGTGGCCGGCTCCGCCTCCGCATCGAACAGCGGATCAATCGCCTCGCGCAGCGCCTGAGGGGAGACGCCGGGACTCTCCGCCAGCACGGCATAGCGCGCCGCCCCGGGCTGCTGGGATGCGCTCGCCCCTGCGAGCAGGGCCGTGCCGGCAACAACGCCGAGCCAGCGGCAGAGCATGATGATCCTCATGACGCGCCCCCTATCACGCCCGGAGGCGAAGAACAGCCGGATCGTGCGAGCGCCCGGCGCACATCGGCGCCGCCCTCGCGGCGCTTCTCCGGTGGCCGGACGTTTCACGCGGACAATGGACTCCTGCGCAGGCCGGAGACCAGGCCGGAAAGGACTTGCAGCAGGCCCCGGCCTCCCGCCCGCGCAGAACGCGAATAATCCGCCCGCTACACCGGCGGCAGGAAATGATTGAGCGCCGCCAGCGCGATCAGCATCGCCACGCCGATACCGAGGCTCCAGCCGATCAGCTTCTTCTCGATCGGCAGCAGCGGCTCGACCTCGGCTTTGTCCAGTTCCTCGCGCAGATTGGGTTCGCTCATGCCGGGTTCCTTGGGATCAGGCCACGATCGGCGGCTTGATGCCGCTAAAGAACAGCCAGGAAATGACCAGTCCGACCCAGATAACGAAGCCGAACAGGCACAGGAAATAGATGGCGGCCAGCTTGGCAAAGCCGTCCTGCCAGAGCTTGCGGAAGTTGGAGAGTGCGCCGATCGAGAAGAAAGTGAGAATGAAGAAGATCACACGGAAGGTGTTGGCCTCCGCAATGGCCGGCGTCATCCGTGCTCGCGTTTCCGGTCCCACGCTCACCGCGATGATGAAGCAGATCGCGAAGGTGATGACGAATCCGATGATGAACTTGGGGAAGCGCTCCCAGATCTCGCGCGCCTTGGCTCGCTCGCCGCCCTCCGCCACGTTGATGTGGTTGGTCCAGATATAGGCGAGGACGAAGGCCCACACCCCGATGAACACGTCGATGAAAACCTTGACCGTCGCGGTGGTGCCGAGGATCCAGCCGGGTTCGTAATGGATGCCCGCCGCCGAATTCTTGGCGAGGATCAGCGCCTCTGTAATGCCGCCGGCCGCCACCGCGCCGCCGTCCGTCTTGACCGCAAGCCCTACCCATGCGGCCGCCACCAGCGGCTCGTCAGAAAGGAATGTCTGCGCAAGAAATGGCAGGATCAGCACCTCGACCACCGCGAAGATCACCACCAGCGACGAAACCAGCACCGGGATCACCGGCCGCGCGCGGATCGCCCCGCCGGTCGCAATGGCGGCAGAGACGCCGCAGATCGAGATGCCCGAGGCGAGCGGCACGGCCCACTCGCGGTTGAAGCCGAACCATTTGCGCGAGACGTAATAGACCACCGCCCAGTAGATCAGATAGGCCTCGATGATCGCCGCCGCGCCGCGCAGCATCAGCGTGCTGGCGAGCGCCAGCCGGCCGACCACCGTCACCGCCAGGAAGGCGCCGAGCACGACGATCGCGATCTTGATATACAGCTCCGGCCGGATCGCCTCGTGCAGCCACTCGGCAAGACGCGGGAAAAAATTGGCGACGATCAACCCGGCAATCAACGCGACGATATAGCCGCCCTCGTTGGTCAGCCGCAGCGACCAGCCAATGCCGAACTTCTCCAGTTCCGCCGGCGTCACCGCCGCCAGATGCGCATGGCTGCCGATGATCCACGAGGCGTAGGAAATGACGAAAACGACCGTGAACGCCGCAGCGAACCGCCCGAGCGCCAGCCCCAGCGCTACGGCGCCCGCGCCGAGGACGACGAGGAGGCCCAGATAGGTGGCGACCAGTGCCCCCGCCCCGCCGAGTGCGGCATAGGCCTTGCCCACCGGCGCCATCGCGGCGGCGGGGTCGGTCCAGACCGATGTGGTGACGGCCCAGCCGAGCAGATCGAGACCGCTCAGATGAACCAGCGCCAGAGCGAAAAGGAGCAGACCGATCCAGACGGCCAGCCAGTCTTCATTCAACCGGCCGCCTGCAACTTCTCCCCCAGAAGTCGAGTCGTTCATGGGCCGAGGCTAGGAACGCGCTCTGGGGCGCTCAACAAAGTTATGCTTGGGGCTCGACAATCAAAGATGCCGACAACTTCCATCTTTTTGGCGCAGCCATTGATGGCGCCCATCCTGCGTCTCGCACGCGGCTGCCGCGCGATCCTTTTGCTCTTCCTGGAGACGCGCCTTATCAGGCGCAGCCATGATAGGGGAAATCTGGACCGCGACTCGTGCTGCGCGCCGGCTGCTATGGGTGCCGCTCGCGCTGCTCGTCTTTTACGGCGCGGTCAATTGGACAGGCTGGCAGCGCCGCGCCGATCTGGCGGCCGGGCTGGGCGCACGCATGGTCTGCTCCTGCCGCCATATCGAAGGCCGCGCCCTGGCGGATTGCCAGAGCGATCTTGCCGGCATCGATTGGATGGCCCTCGTCCGCTATACCGACGATGGCGCCCACAAGCGCATCATCGCGTCCGTCCCGATGATGGCCCAGCGGGCCGCGCGCCTCAAGGATGGCTTCGGCTGCCTGCCGGAAGGGCATTGACGACGCGACGCCCAACGACCTGCTGCCAAATGAGCCGTTCGTGCGGGGTGGCTGCTCTGGAGGCCGACTTAACCTTTCATTGAACGCCGTCGGCCATGATGCCCTTGGTCATGATGTCGGCAACCACCCCAACAGGCGCACCTATCTCTACCAGACGTGGCCAGGCCGCTTGGAGCCTCGCCATGGGCGCGGCTATATTCGCGCTGGCCCTGCTCGGCATACTCAGCCGCCCGCAACTTGACGTGGCATCTTTCTGGCCAGCCAATGCTGTGATGCTCGGACTGCTGGTCCGCTTCCCGCACCTTGCCCGGGCGACGTCCTGGCTCGCTTGCGCAGTCGGCTTCTTCCTGGCCGATGCCCTGACCGGCTCTCCGCTCCCCGCCAACCTCATCCTCAACAGCGGAAATCTTCTCTCAGTCGCCACCGGTTATGCGCTCTTGATGCGGCTGCCCGAAGCCGAGCGCGCGCTCAAACGGCCGATGTCGATGGTGCATTTCCTGCGCGCCATTCTGGCGGCCTCACTCGTCGCCGGATTTGTCGGCGCGCTTGCCAATCCAATTTTGTTTGACGGGCCGCAGCTGGAAGGGCTGTTTTTCTGGTCCATCTCAGAACTGGTCAATTATGCCGCGATCTTACCCGTCATCCTGACCCTGCCGGCCGCGCAGGTCGCGCCGCCGGCGCGCGAGGCGTGGTTCCCGGGTTTGCGCAAGCGCGCCGCGCCCCTGGTGACGCTGGTGGCATCGATCGGGGGCAGCATCGTGATCGGCGGTCCGGGCGCGATCGCTTTTCCCATTCCCGCGCTGCTCTGGTGCGCGCTCGCCTATCGTTTGTTCACCACCGCTTGCCTTGCCCTGGTTTATGCGGCCTCCACGCTGATCTCTATCCGGTTGAATGTGATGCATCTTGGCGACGGCTTCGACACCCGGGAGGCGCTGACATCCGCACGGCTTGCCATTGCGCTGATAGCGCTGGGGCCGCTCGTGGTCGCGAGCGTCATGGCGGCACGTTCCGATCTGCTGAAGCGGCTCCGGACGCTTGTCGATCTCGATGCGATGACGGGCCTTCGCAACCGCCGGGCCTTCTTCGAACATGGCGGGGCGTTGCTGGAGGTTTGCGCTGCGCAGAACCGCCCGGTCTCCGTGATGATGCTGGACATCGACCACTTCAAGACGATCAACGACCGTCACGGCCATGAAATGGGAGACCGGGTGCTGATCACCTTTGCCCAGATCCTCGCCCGCACTGTGCGGCCGGATGATGTTGTCGGGCGGGTCGGCGGCGAAGAGTTCGCCGTGGTGCTGCCGGATTGCGCGGCGGTGGAAGCGATGGCGGTAGCGGCGCGGATCAACAGCCAGTTCCGATCCGCCGCGATCGACCAGGCCGATGGTGCACCCGTCTTTGCCACGGTCAGCATCGGCATCCATGCCGATCCAGGGCCTGCGAGCCTGGAACAGCGGTTGTCGCAGGCGGACAAAGCGCTCTATCGGGCAAAGAACAGCGGGCGCGACACGATCGACCTGTCACAAGGCGCGCAATAGGCTGCACTGTCCGTGGGTCACGGCATCGCGCCGCGCCACACGCTATTTCGGATTGCCCATCTCGTCGCGCAGCACCTCGCGGCGGCCGACATGATTGGGCGGCCCAACCAGGCCCTCCTCCTCCATCCGTTCGATAAGCCGCGCGGCGCTGTTGTAGCCGATCCGCATCTGGCGCTGAAGCCAGCTGGTCGAGGCCTTCTGGTTCTCGAAGACGAGCTGGCAGGCCTTGCGAAACTGGCGGGCATCGCTGCTGTCGTCGCCAAGGTCCACACCGTCCAGCGCGAAGCTGCCGTCCTCCGGCTCCTCGGTAACGGCGGAGATATAGTCCGGCTGGCCCTTGCTGCGCCAATGGTCGGCGATATGCCGCACCTCGTCGTCGCTGACGAACGGCCCGTGCACGCGCATCAGGCCCTTGCCGCTCGCCATGTAGAGCATGTCGCCCTTGCCCAGCAGTTGCTCGGCGCCCTGCTCGCCCAGGATGGTGCGGCTGTCGATCTTGCTGGTGACGAAGAAGCTGATCCGCGTCGGCAGGTTGGCCTTGATGACGCCGGTAATGACGTCAACCGAGGGGCGCTGCGTGGCGAGGATCAGGTGGATGCCCGCCGCGCGCGCCTTTTGCGCCAGCCGCTGGATCAGGAATTCCACTTCCTTGCCCGCCGTCATCATCAGGTCGGCCAGCTCGTCGACGACCACGACGATCTGCGGCAGCGGCTGATAGTCCAGCTCCTCATCCTCGTAGATGGGCTGGCGGGTCTGCTCGTCGAAGCCGATCTGCACGCGGCGGCCGAGCGGCTTGCCCTTGGCGAGCGCGCTGCGCACCTTCTCATTATAGTTGGCGAGGTTGCGCACGCCGATGGCCGCCATCATGCGGTAGCGGTCCTCCATCTGCTCCACCGCCCATTTGAGCGCGCGGATCGCCTTCGCCGGCTCGGTGACGACCGGCGAAAGCAGATGCGGGATATTGTCGTAGATGCTGAGTTCCAGCATCTTGGGGTCGATCATGATCAGGCGCAGCTCATCCGGCGTCAGCCGGAAAAGCAGCGACAGGATCATGGCGTTGAGGCCCACGGATTTACCGGAGCCGGTGGTACCGGCGACCAGCAGGTGCGGCATGGCGGCCAGGTCCGCGATCACCGGCTCGCCGAAGATGTTCTTGCCGAGGATGATCGGCAGCGGCGCCTTGGATTCAGCAAAGGCGCTGCTGGTAATCAACTGGTGGAGCACCACCGATTCCCGGTTGGCGTTGGGCAACTCGATGCCGATCACCGTTCGCCCCGGAATCGTCGCGACACGGGCCGAAAGCGCCGACATGTTGCGCGCGATGTCGTCGGCAAGCTGGATGACCCGGCTGGCCTTGATGCCCGCCGCCGGCTCCAGCTCATACATGGTGACGACCGGGCCCGGGCGCACCTCCGTGATCGCGCCCTTCACGTGGAAATCGTCAAGCACGCTTTCGAGCAGCCGGGCATTGCGCTCCAGCCCCGGCCGATCGATCTTGTTCGTCGTGGTTTCGGAGGCCGGGGTCAGCAGCTCGGGCGACGGCAGCGCGTCGTTGCCGAACAGGTCGTTTTGGCCGGAAACGGGGCCGAACGCCTTGGGCACCGCATTGGCATTGGGCGCCTGGATGGTGATCGGCTGACGCGGCGCGGCGTCGACCGCGCGGCGCGGTTCCGCCTCGCGCGCGGCCGGGCGCTCGTCTTCGCCCAGGGGCGCCCCCTCGGCGCGGCGCGCAAAGGCCCGGCGCAATGCCGCGAAGCCGGGCAGAGGCGGCATCGCCGGACGGGCGAGATGCCAGAGCGGCTTGTCGAGCGCGAGGCTGCGCACCCATAGCCACAGGCCAGCGCCAAGGCTGATCGCGAGCAGCAGCCACTCCACCCAGCGATCGGCGGGCGTGCCGAGCTTGGCAGTCAGCGCAGTGAGGCCATTGGCGGCGAGGAAACCGATCACGCCGCCCCAGCGGGCGGGCAGGCCGACCAACGGCTCGGGCTGGAGCAGCCAGAGCGCGGTCCCGATCAGCACGATGCCGCCGGCACATTTGGCGATTTGCCCCTGCCAGCCGCTCATGTCCTGGTCCGCCCATAGCCGCCGCGCGGAGACGACGAGCAGCGGCAGCACCAGCAGCGCCGCCACGCCGCCCAGCGTATAGAGCAGGTCCGCCGCCCAGGCGCCCGCCGCACCCATCAGATTGCGCGTGTCGGTCCCGGCTGCGGTGTTGAGCGCGCCGTCACTCGCCTTGTAACTGAGCATCGCGAGCAGCAGAAACAATGCGAGCGCGTAAAGCCCCACCGCACCGGTCAGCGTGCCGATGCGGATCAGGCTACGGCGCAGCATCGCCTGCCATTCGGGTGTCCGGTGGACCGTGGCCCGGCCTGCCATGCGCGTTCGTCTCCGCTGCTTGCGAGCCCCGCCCATGCGCGCGCGTGCTCGGAATGTTCCGCTCCGGCACAATCCTCTTTCACGGAGTCGCCGTCAAGAGTCCCTGTTTTTGCGGTGGAATCATGATGCGACGGGTCGCGCCGCATCGGGCCGGGTAACCCGGTCCGCCCAGCGCAAACGCTCCTCCGCCCAACGAGACCGGCTCAGGACGCACCTGTTCCCGATTTTGTGCGCCCAGCCCGGCCGTCGTCCTCTTGGCCTCTCCCCTGCGCCGGACAACAACGGCAGTGGGGCGCGCGTCTGGAAAACCGAGCGCAATCCCACGCGCAGGGGCAGGTTCATCACCATCGGGGTGCAGATGGTTCAGCACCGAACGCCGGCCCTCAAGCCGCCGTCATCTCCCGCGCCAGCGTCGCCACCAGTTCGGCCGCCGGCAACGCGCGCGCCAGCGGGGCGCCCTGGCCGGCCCAATGCGCGCCGTAGCCGGTTTCGCCTGCCGCTTTGGCCGCGGCGATCAGCGCCTTGCCGGCGTCGTAGGTCATCGGATAGCCCGGCGTCGGCGCCGCAATCTCGGCCCCGAGAGCGGTGAAGCGGTTGGCGAGGCAGCGCGCCGGGCGGCCGGAAATGGCGCGCGTCATCACCGTGTGCTCGGCCGCGCCGCTCATCAGCGCGGCGCGATAGGCAGCATCCGCGTTGCTCTCGGGGCAGGCGACGAACGCCGTGCCAAGCTGCGCCGCGACCGCACCCAGGTCCAGCGCCGCGCGGATACCGCGCCCGTCCATGATGCCACCCGCCGCGATCACCGGCAGGTCCGCCTTTGCCACCAGCAGCCGGGTCAGCGCCATCGTTCCCAGCGCATCGTCGGACGCGGCGGGGTCGAAGATCCCGCGATGGCCACCAGCCTCGATCCCCTGCGCGACCAGCACGTCGACGCCTGCGCGCTTCGCCGCCCGCGCCTCGTCGAGACTCGTCACCGTCGCGAACAGCAGGCAGCCCGCGCTCTTGAGCGCCGCCGTGCGCTGCGCGTCGAGCAGGCCGAAATGCAGGCTGACCACCGGCGGCGCCCGCTCGATCAGCAGCGCCATCATCGCATCATCGTCGGCCAGGCTGCGATAGACCGGCTGGAGGTTCACCGGCGGGCTGGCGCCGAAGCGCGCGAAAGTCGGCGCCAGCGCCTCCAGCCATGCTGCTTCCGCTGCCGCATCCTTGGCATCGCACCGGTGCGCGAACAGGTTGATGTTGAACGCCCGGTTTGTGCGCCCTTGCACCGCGTCAATCATCGCGCGGGCACCGGCCGCATCGCTCGACCCCAGTCCTAGCGAGCCGAGCGCACCTGCATTGGAGACGGCCGCTGCCAGTTCGGGCGTCGCCGTGCCCGCCATCGGCGCCTGTACGATGGGAAGCGCGAGGCCGAGCCGTTCCAGCACATCCCCCATCGCGCGCGCCTTATTCCGCCGCCACCGCGTCGGCCTTGCCAGCCTCGGCCGCCGCGTCCGCTTGCTCGATCTCGGCCGCCTTGGCCTCGACCAGCCGCACGATATGGTCGACCATGTCGGCATCCTGCACATGGTGGTCGGTCACGCCGGAGAGATAGACCATATGCTTGCCGTGACCGCCGCCCGTGATCCCGATGTCGGTCTCGCGCGCCTCGCCCGGGCCATTGACCACGCAGCCGAGCACGGAGAGCGAGATCGGCGTGTTGATATGCTGGAGGCGTTCTTCCAGCGCCTGCACGGTGCGGATCACGTCAAAGCCCTGCCGCGCACAGCTGGGGCAGGAGACGACGCGCACCCCGCGCGTGCGGATACCGAGCGCCTTCAGGATCTCGTAGCCGACGCGCACCTCCTCCTCCGGCTCGGCGGAGAGCGAGACACGGATGGTGTCGCCAATGCCGGCCCAGAGCAGGTTGCCGATGCCGATGGCGCTCTTCACCGTGCCGCCGATCAGCCCGCCCGCCTCGGTGATGCCAAGATGCAGCGGGCAATCCACCGCCTCGGCCAGCTGCATATAGGCGGCAACCGCGAGGAACACGTCGCTGGCCTTCACCGCCACCTTATAGTCGTGGAAATCCTGGTCCTGCAGCAACTTGATATGGTCGAGCGCGCTCTCCACCAGCGCCTCGGGGCACGGTTCGGCATATTTTTCCAGCAGGTCCTTTTCGAGACTGCCGGCGTTGACGCCGATGCGGATCGCGCAGCCATTGGCCTTGGCCGCATCCACCACTTCCTTGACGCGCGCCTCGCTGCCGATGTTGCCAGGGTTGATGCGCAGGCAGGCTGCTCCCGCGTCCGCCGCCTCCAGCGCGCGCTTATAGTGGAAATGAATGTCCGCGATAATCGGCACCCGCGCCGCGCGGACGATCTGCTTGAGCGCGGCCGTGCTCTCCACGTCCGGGCAGGAGACGCGGATCAGATCCACCCCCACCTCCTCGCAGCGGCGGATCTGGTCGACAGTCGCCTTCACGTCCGATGTCGGCGTGTTGGTCATCGTCTGCACCGTCACCGGCGCACCGCCGCCCACCGGCACATTGCCCACCATGATCTGGCGGCACTCACGCCGCGCAATGTCGCGCCAGGGGCGCAGACCGGGATTATGATCGGACATGGCAGGGACTCGTCTGGACCGGAACGGACATGGCCGCGCTTATAGCGCCGCCCCCCGCTGGTTGCGAGGGCGGGGCAGGAATTTTCCTGAAGGACCGTTTGAGGGCTTGGCGTCGAGCCGAAGGACGGGGTCGCTGCCGCCTATTGCGCACAATCGTGCCTGCAGGCTGCACACGGAAAATCGACACAGCCTAATGGCGCTATAGCGAGGCTGACAGCCCGACGCGGGGCCGATGATGGACCGAAACCGTCGGCATCGCAGGCGAGGCCGCCTTCCCGAACGAAGGCACCTCTCCCGCGCTGCGGTGCTCTCTTATGTCGTTGCGCTTCAGCCCTTCACGCCGAAGCGGCTCATAAGCCGTTTCGCGACAGACTGGCGAATGGGCATCCCCTTGCTCAGCTTCATCCACGTATTGGCGCTGATGCCGAAAGCGTTTTGGATGCACTCGGCTGTCTGCGCGGGCAGATGATTGCGCAACTCCGCAACAAAGGCCGGATCGAGGTGACTGAGATTGATGTTGCGGCTGACCTTGCGGTCATTCCTTGTGGACGAAACCGGAATCTGCACCGTGCGCTCGATCGACGCGGCGCTGCGCGCTTCGCCCTTGATCTTCCTCTGGCCGTCTTCTCGCAACTCAGACATTGCTACAACTCTCCTCAATCCCTTCGGTTCGTTAGCGTGGATAGGGGGCCTCGCTCTCGCCGCAGTCGACATTTTATGGTTGGGCGGCGTTGCTTTCAGCCTGCGGTGCGCTACCGCTTTCCGGCCCATAAACGCTTGCCAGATAGCCGGCGATCATCTCCCCTTCGGGCTCGGTGATCTGCGCGCCATACTGCACCATGCGGTGCACGATTTCCTGCCACTCGTTCCTGGAGTTTCGCTGCACAGTCGCGGTCTCTAGCTCGTGACAAGTACGGCAACGGGCCGAAAAAAGGTCCCTGCCTTGTTCGTGGGCAGCAGCCTCATCCGCGACAGCCTCGGCCGCGCCAGACTCGCCCACGGCTGGCTCCGTCACCTGATTCCCCGTCGCCATCAACGCAGCGGACGAGCACAGAATGGCAACCGGGGCCAGTAGTCCTCTCCGAATGAACGTCATCATCCTCTCCAGAACGGCTCCTGTCACGCATATGACTATTGGCCACTCGACCGGTTCACGCCTCATCGTGGGCCGGAGCACGACACGCATGGATCGTGCCAACTGGCCTTTTTCGGCGATTCGGCACGCTCGACGATCCCGGCGCTGTTGGAGGGGCGGCAGGAACCGTTACCTTTGTTGCCATTTGAGGGAAAACGACCAAAAGGTGGCAAAGCGGGAAGTGCCTTGTGCCCAAATTCCCGTCCGCTCAGGCTGCGTCAGCGACGCGCTGCTGCTCGCATCCAAGGCCGGCTTTTGTCGGCCTCGCCCACAGTTCGACGACCGCGTGGGTCGCCTCGCACGCCCTCAGCCGACCGACGACCCAAGCGTGGCGGGCTGGGGGTCGCCATGCAGAGCATAACCCCCGATCAAACCGGCAAGAGAGATTTCGCCGGCGCTCAGTGTTACGTCGCATCGCCATTCAGAAACAAGGTAACAGATAAATGGGGTCGATGGCGCTTTGATATTGGCGGCCATGGGTCAAAATCGCGCGTGCCGCAAATGGCACGTCTCATGCATCCCTCAATGTGAAATGTTTGCCGAACGCGGCGAAAAACATCGCCGAGCGGAGGGACTTGGATGAGGCTGCGATCGTCGGTGGCATCGGTTCCCGAGATTGCCCAGAACCGACAGGCTCCAGGCGATGGCGGGCAGCAATGCGCTTTTGCTGCCGTGTCCGCAGCGCGAGGAACTTCCCGGCTGGTCCCTCGAATCCGCCCATCAACGATCGTCCTGCGCATCGAGCGCGACGCCACCCCGACGGGCTCGATTGCGACCGACGGGCGGCGGGTCCGGGGTCAATGACTGCAACGAGTATGACAGAAAAAGGAGAGATGAGCATGATTGCACGCAGCGGCATTGCCGCCCTGAAGTCCTCGGCCTTCGCCGTGCTGATGACCTGCGCGTTCGCGCCGGCGCTGGCGCAGGAGCAGGCGCCGGTGCCCCCCGGCTTCACGTCGCTCTTCGATGGCAAGACGCTGAACGGCTGGAGAGGCGACCCCACCGTCTGGTCGGTGCGGGATGGTGCCATCACCTCGAGTTCGGAAACGGGCTTGTCCCACAACACCTTCCTGATCCTCGACAAGCCTTATGCGAACTTCGAAATCCGGCTCAAATATCGCTTCGTGACGAAACTTGGGAATTCAGGTTTGCAGATCCGCAGCCAGCAGGTGGAAGGCAATTACGTGCTGGCGGGCATGCAGTCCAACATCACGCCAGCGAATTTTTCCGAATGCGGCCTCCCTTCATGTGGCCAGGAACGGTTCGGGATGCTCTATGAAGAGCTGAACCGTCTTGAAATGGTCCTGCTCGGCGAACGCGCCACCATCACGCGCAAGCAGGCAACCACCGGTGGCACGGGAGCAATCGTGCGCACGGTGACGGGCACGACCAACCCGCGCGAGGCGATCATCTCATCCATCAAGACCTATCCCGAGTGGAATGAGGACGTGGTCATCGTTTACGGCAACCGCATCGTCCATGCGATCAACGGCTACCTTGCCTTCGATGCGACCGACAACGACCCGCTTGGCGCCAAGGATGGCCTGATCGGCCTTCAGGCCCATGCCGGCCCGCCGAGCACGGCGCAGTTCAAGGACATCGTGATCCGGCCGCTCACCGCAATGCCGGACATCAGCCATTTCAAGTCGCAGCCAGGGCCGGCTCCGGAGCCGTCCAGCGTGCAGATCAACCTCAAGATGGAGAAAGTAGCCGCGACCACGCCGTGATCTGAGTGCGCGCCAGCGACACGGCGCCCTTCGGGTATCGCGTGATAAGAAGACCATGGAACCGGTTCCCAAGATCGCTTGGGGGCCGGTTTTCCTTACCTGTCCCGCTGCCTGCAATGCGAAGACGGCCCCGCGCCGTCAGCCCGATGGGCCGCACCAGACGCAGACATCGCGAGGGGGTTTCCTGCCGAAGGTCCCCGGATGCGGGAAGGCCCAGACGATCGAGGGGGATCGCCTGGGCCAGGTCATCGGGTGAGAGAGAGGCCGCCCGATGCCAGTGTATGCCATGTCCGGCGTGTGCAGGACCGAACATGGCATACGGGGAGACGGTTTATTGGGGGAGCGCCTTGTCGGCCATTCCGACCATCGTCGAATCCTTGTAAGTTACCCGCGGTTCAGGGGCAGCATGCGGCTTGGTGATGAAGCGCCCCGTAATGTCCGGCATCGCGGTGAGCGGCCGGATCACGATATCCTTGAACTGGACGGTGCTGGCGGGGCCCTTGTGGAACTGCCAGCCGAGCAGCCCGTCTCTCGCGTTCAGCGGATCATCATCCGTCGCGTCGAAGGCGAGATAGCCATTGACCGCGTGCCAGTAGCGGTTGCCATAAACGATCAACACATCCTCGTTCCATTCGCCGCTCGGCTTCACATGGCTGAGGATTTCCTCGCGGGAATTGACCATCTCGGTGACGGTCCGGATAATCCGGCCTTGCCCACCACCCGCCGCCTGGGCGCGCGTGATCGTGGCTTTCTGGCCGAGCAGCACCATCTCTTGGCGCTCGCCGAGCTCGTCATAGAGCATGGCGAACCGCTCAGGCTTGCCGACCGGGGTCACATTGGCCTGCATACCGGCCAGAATATAGTTGCCGGCGATCTGACCGCTGCGGAACTGGAGGCCGGAATTGCCGACGTCGGTAAGCCAGCGATATTTGAAACGGATCTCGAAGTTCGCGTAGGGCTTTTCGTAGATCAGATACGTGTTAGCGCTGATCGGCGTGTCCGAGCTGCCAGTGATCGCGCCGTCGCGCACCGACCAGATGGTCGGATCGCCTTTCCAGCCATTCAGTGTCTTGCCATCGAACATGGACGTGAAACCGGCGGGAACCGGCGCCTGCTGACCCTGCGCCATCGCCGGCGCGACCGCACATGTCACGAGCATGGCGAGAGCCGAGGATTTCAGCGCGGCGATACCGCGACGTGCGGTCATGCTCATGGTTCCTTTATCTGACACAGCGATGGTGATCATTTGCCCTGGACCCCAAAGGCCTGGAGACGGTCGGTGCCGACGAGCACGAGGCCATCGGCCACGGTAGGCTCGCTGTAGTTTCCGGTGGGATGGAGCACGCCGGGCTCCGTCTTCCAGATCGTCTTGAGGGTCACGGCATCGAAGGCATAGAGGATCGGCTGAGTGGCACCGGCGCCGAAGATATTGACGGTGCGCGCCGCATTCTGGTCGACCATCCAGACGATGGCATCCTTGCCGCCATTGCTGCTGATGACCGGCGAGCCGGCGTTCTTGAACGTCGTGGTCGTCTCCAGCTTGTCGACCTTCAAATGGGCGGGCGCATCGGGGCTGGTGACCACGGCCACCCGGGCGAGGCCGGGAGGGGCCGAAGTGTTGAAGAACTCGCCCGTCTTGCTGGCGCCGGACACATAGATCCATGTCGCGCCGGCCTCGTCGCGATAATAAGAGGCGGAGGTCCGGCTCTTCGCCTGATCGTAGGCGCCATATTCATCAGAGAAGGGCTTGAAGAGGTTGATCGGTCCGCGCGTTTTCCACTCGGGCTGGATCTCGGGCGAAAGCAGCGAGAGATCGGTCGAGGGATCGAGCGAGCAAGGCTGGCGCTTGGTCAGCCCGCCGGGCATGTTATCGCGGTCCAGCAGATAGATATTGCCCTGCTTGCCGCCGCCCAGCGTGGCAAGGCGCGGCGTCTTCGACGTGCCGGCCGGCAGGTCGAGGACGATGACGGGGCTGCTGCCGATATCGATATCGGCCTTGCCGGCCTGGCAGTAGTTATAGGGGGTATAGGTGCCGGTCAGCTTGAGGCCGTTCACCCGATCGTCCTCGAACTGGAGGATGGAATGCGACCAGCTGTTCTCCTTGTCCCAATGCATGCTCGCGAGGCCGAGCCTGATGCCGTCCTGGAGGTTGGAACCGGTGCTGACGTAAAGCCGCCCTTCCTTGTCCACCGACGGGCCGCCCTGCGCCCACATGCCGCCACCATCCTGCACGTCGTCGGGGGTCGACGAGAAGGCCGAAACCACCTTGCGCGCGTCGACGTCGAGCACGAGCATCCAGCCCACCGCGTCTGCGCCGAAGGCAAGATAGAGGCGCTTGCTATCGGGGCTCATGACGAGCGCACCGCGCTGCACGTAGCGATATTCCCGCCCCATTTTCCACGTCCGCGTACCGTTGCGGTTGAGCGAGGGCTGGTCGATCATCGTCTGGCTGAGGGCAACGGGCCAGCCGCTCAGCTGCTGGCCGCTGCGGATGTCGAGTGCATGCGCGCTCCACATGTTGGAGCCGGGGTCGGTGGTCGCATTGCTGCAACTCGTCACATAGAAACGGTTGGATTTGGCGTCGATGACGCCGGTGCCGTAGTTGCCCAGCGTGCCCTTGTTGCACGGCGTCTCGGTCAGCCGCGCGCTCCACAGGATCGTGCCGGCGGGCACAGCCCCCGAAGCCGCGGTGCTGATCGCATAGGCATAGCCGGTGGTGGTCGTCACGAAAGCGGCCGAGAAGGTCTTGCCGCGATACTTGCCGCCGTTCATCCGGATCGAGCGCATGTAGAGCGGTGCGGAGAACAGCCGTGGCGGCGTGCCCTCGAAGCTATCCAGCTGAGGCGATGACCACAGCTGGCTCATTGCCCCGCTGGCCACATTGCTCGGCGTGAGCCGCGTCTCGTGCGGGTTCCAACCCGATCGTGCCGGATCATTATGGGCGACCAACTTGTCGACCGAGGCAGCGGGTGCGGCTTGGGCCGGCGCCGTAGCGAGACACAAAGGCAGAGCGGCTGCCGACCCAACAAACAGAATTCTGGCCAGTTTCAACATTTCGGCACCCTCCCTCATGTCCGTCTACGCGGATCCGTCGCCATCCGCTGTGCAGGAACCATGCCAAGCACAACAATCGGGGCGTTTTAGTCCCGCGGGCTGGCCGTGGACGCCTCCAGCGCTGTTACCCATGACAAGATGGCTGTTACCTGCCTCCCGCAAGGTGACACGCCACCCGCCGCGGACCGTCGATCGGCGGGCTGACCTGCAGCGGCTCCTTCACTGCCAACACGGGCGCTCTGGTGCACAACGCGCGGGAATCGGCGGAGCAGGACCCATCTTCGCCCCTTGACTGCGCAGTATAGAAGAAGCAGCGACCTGATCGCGGCTGAAGCGCATGGAGACGGTTTCCGACAAGCTGACCAGCCGAACCTTGCCCTTCGCAGCCCATGCTATCGGGACGCCGGGGCGAATTTCCTCTCGCCACCAAGGCTCGTGATATCTTCGTCGTCGGATCGCGTCGCGTTCTGACGGCGGCCCCTCACCCGACGAACGGGAGCACTCGGCCAGACGTGAGACCGCCCCGTTTTAAGGTTAACTTTTATAAATCAGTCAGTTATGAAATGTCACCGCCCTTCGTGCCGATAAGCGGCGCGCCGCCTCGGGAGAGTGTTACCCGTGACGCCCTGATCGACAATCAGGCAACAAAGGAAACGACCACACGCACCGTTCCACACGATAAAGGGGGCAACTGAGAGACTCCGCCCATTTGGCACGTTCCATGCATTATCATCGCCGTAGGGGGCGGGATGGCTCCAAGCATGTAAATTGGCTGCGCCTCATTTCGACAACAGGTCAGCCGCCGTCAAATTGATCACCTCGCCATATTCTGGCGGGCGTGCAGTTATTTCGATAAAATATTATTTTTTATGGTGAATAACATTCAGACTATTTTGCTTTTCCGTATGACACCAATGGAATGTCCTTCAGATTATATGGTGACATGTAACTGATGGCGCACAAGCCAATAGTTGATTTTGACGAAATCAATACAAATGAGATAAATATTTGAAGTATTCCGAATACTTCGAATGACGGTCCATAAATCTATAATTTGGTAGGGGATGGAAATGAAAATTTCAAAAAATTGCGGACAGTTTATGGGTTCCGTGGCATTCTTATCGCTGGCGCTCGGCCTATCGCTCCCGGCTCACGCACAGGACGAGGGTGCCGATCAAACCGGAAGCGAAGAGGCCATCATCGTCACCGGTTCCAGCATTCGCGGCGCGCCTGCGGTTGGATCGAACCTGATCAGCGTCGGGCGTGACATGATCGAGGACGCTGCCGCCCAGACCGTTCAGGACTTGCTGAAGAGCGTGCCAGCCGTTTGGGGTGCGAACGCACCGAGCCAGGGCGGACATGCCGCGAACGATACCGCCGGTGCGGCCGTACCGCAGATTCACGGCATCGGCGGCGCCAATAGCTCGTCGACCCTGGTCGTTATCGACGGTCACCGTTTTCCGCTGACCGGCATCATTCGTAACCTGCCGGATCCCAACTTCATTCCGCCGAACGCGATCGAGCGCGTCGAAGTGCTCGCTGAAGGCGCGTCGTCGATTTACGGCTCCGACGCGGTGGCCGGTGCGCTCAACTTCATCACGCGCCGCCGGTTCAGCGGTGTGGAAGCATCCGCTCAATATGGGTTCGGCGAAGATTATCATAACAAGAGCGCCACGCTCTCGCTCGGCACCCGGTGGGATAATGGCGGCGCTGCCTTCTTCTACAGCTTCTCCGACAAGAGCCGCCTGTCCGTCGCTGACCGTCCGCTCGCAATGGCCGACCAGCGAGCGCGTGGTGGCCGCAATTTCGCGAACTTCAACTGCTCGCCCGCGACGATCCAGCCGGCTGGCCAATCGCTGCTGTTTCAGTTCCCCTATTCGGGTGCGGGCTTCGCAAACAACCTGAACACGGCGGCTTCTGCGAATCTGTGCGATCAGTCGAACTATTCCGATCTGATCCCTGCGGAAACCCGCCACTCGATGATGGTCAAGCTTGACCAGCAGGCCACTGACAGGCTCTCGCTCAGCGCCGACGTCGTCTATTCGGTTCGTAATTCCAACAGCAACAACTCGGTCGCGGTGGCTCACGGACAGGGCGGCACGCCCACCGTTCAGCAGCTTATCACGGCGAAGGCCTTCGGCCCGGGTGCTGCGAACCCCGATCAGATCAACCCCTTCTTCCAGAACCCCACGGGGATCAGCGCGACCGAGCAGACGATCCGCTGGGATGGCAACGATCTGTTCCCGAACAGCGCCAAGCAGCGCGGTTTCAGCGAATCCTTCTACGCTTATGGCCGCGCCGAGTATGAGCTGTCCGATAAGTGGGAAGTTGCCGCGTTCGTCGTGGCCGGCCTCAACAACGCCAGGACGACCATCACTGGCCGTCTCTGCCAGAGCTGCGTGATGCAGGCCCTGAACGGCACGTTCAACAGCGATGGCAGCGGTGCCGTGACACCGCTCACCACCGCCAACGCCCTCGACATCTGGCGGCCGCGTGAAACCAACCGCACCTCGCCAGACGTCATGAAGCGCCTGCTCGATGCACGCACCTACCAAGGCTCGCGTCAGACCATCCAGCAGTATAACCTGAGCACCAACGGCAGCCTCTTTGAGCTTCCGGGCGGCGAGGTGAAGGTCGCTCTTGGCGGCGACCTCGTCAAATATTCGCAGGAAGCTGAGGTCGTCGATACGGCTGGCGTCGGACCGTCGAGCCAGGCATCGACCTATAACGCCGTCAAGTATCTGAGGACGGTGAAGTCGGTCTACGGCGAAATTCTGCTGCCGATCGTCAGCCCGGAGATGAACGTTCCGGGTATTCGCACCCTCGTGTTCAACGTGTCGGGCCGCTACGACCATTACAATGAGTTCGGCTCGATCAAGAACCCGAAGTTCGCGATGAACTGGGAGGTTACCGACGGTCTGAAGGTTCGTGCCAACTACGCGACGTCGTTCGTGGCGCCTCAGTTCTCGACCTACGGGCCGGACACGCTGAGCGGTCGCGATGGCTTGAGCGTGGATAGCTATTTCGGCCCGGTTGCGAACCAGATCACCATTCCGCTTGACCTCTATCCGGAGGCGCGCGCCATTCCGGGCTGCAACACGGTCGGGCAGGCAACCTGTCTCCTCGGCACGGGCGGCATCAACGGCATGCGTGTCGAGGGCGCGAACCCGAACGTCGAGCCTTCGAAGGGCAAGACCTGGGCCATCGGTGCGGATTTCACGCCGAGCTTCCTGCCTGGCTTCACCGCCAGCCTGACCTTCTGGCATACGACGCTGACGAAGGCAGTCGGCGCTCCGCCGATCGGCATCGTGACCAACTCGCCGACCTTCAAGAACCTGATCACCATCTACCCGACGGGTGCGACACCGGCCCAGATCGAATCGTTCCGCAACGGCCTGCGTCAGATCTCTCCGCTCAATGCGGGGCCGGTCTACTTCTCGAACGACGCGCGTAACCAGAACATCTACAACGTTGCGTTCGAAGGTCTGGATTTCGATGTCCGCTATCGTCACCGGTTCAGCTGGGGTGCGATCCGTCTGGGCGTGAACGGCACGCTCAAGACGAAGCTTGACCAGTATGCCGCGCCGGGCGAGCCCGTGTTCAGCGTGCTCGGCAAGCACCGGTTCAATGGCACCTTCCCGGCCAACAAGTTCGATGGCCGTGCGGAACTGGGTCTCGATGTGGGTGATTTCTCGGCTGGCCTGAGCGCCAACCACACCGGCGCCTACACCTTCTGGGGCAACTCGGCACTGAACCCGGTCGTCTCGAAGAACGGCATCCCGCAGAGCGGCGGCGACAAGGTGAAGAGCTACACCACTGTTGACCTGAACCTGAGCTACGATTGGAAGAATGTCCTGGTGAGCAACATCGAGACGTTCGTGACCGTGGATAATCTGTTCGACGCTTACCCGCCTTTCCAGAACAGCACCAACGGTCAGGCCTACGGCTCGGGCTTCGACAATCTGCTGGCCTTCCCGATGGGGCGGGTCGTGACGATCGGCGCCCGGCTTAAGTTCTAAGCCGAACGACACTCTGAGGCCGGCAAGTCGATTGCCGGCCTCAGCTTTTATCGCTCGCCTTCTCTTTGGCGATCGCGGACCAAGCCCGGAAAGCGGGCCAAGACTCAGAGCACATGCTCACAATTGCAGATCGATAGATGGAGGGTGGTATGAACGTGCGAACAGTCCTTCGAATGGGCGCAAAATTGGCCGGCGTGGTTCTGCTGGCTACTCCGGTAGCAGCTTATGCGCAGTCCGCCGTTCCCAAGGGCTTCACGTCCTTGTTCGATGGCAAGACGCTGAAAGGCTGGCAGGGTGACACGACGATCTGGTCAGTCCGTGACGGCGCCATTTCCGGCGGCTCGGATGAGCGGTTGCCGTTCAACACCTACCTGATCCATGACAAGCCCTACGCCAATTTCGAGTTGCGCTACAAATATCGCTGGCTGACGTCAGAGGGTAACTCCGGCTTCCAGTTCCGCAGCGGCATCGCCGATGGCCATTATGCCCTGGCCGGCTATCAGGCGAATGTCGTTCCCGCCAATGTGAAGCCCGAGCGTTACGGCATGCTCTACGCCGAGCTGACCGACCGGCAGGAAATCGCGCTGCTGGGGCAGAAGGTCGAACTGACCCGGCGCACGGCGACGGGCGGCGGCACGGCGCGGATCGTGCGCACCGTCAAGGAGATGGTGAACTCCCGGGAAGATCTGATGGGCTCGGTCCGCTCAAACCCGGAATGGAATGAAGTGGTCGTCATCGCTTACGGCAACCGCATCGTCTCCGCGATCAACGGCCTCCTCGCCTTTGACGCGCTGGACAAGGATCCCCTGGCGCCCACCACCGGCCTTCTCGGCCTCCAGGCACATAGCGGCCCGCCGATGATGGTTCAGTACAAGGATATCTACATCAAGCCGCTGACGTCCGCTCCGGACTTCACGGGGCGCTTCAAGTCGACCCCGACCGCCGCGCCGCAACCCGTCCAGACCTACAAGGACTCGGTGCGAGCGGGGCTGGACGACGTGGCCTGCCGGACAAGCGGCGAGTTGACCCCCGCCAGCTGGGAAGGGGCGTGCTGACCACAGTCGCACACGCCTGACTTCGCTCAGACGTCAGCATCGTGATGAAGGGCGGCGCTTCCACAAGAAGCGCCGCCTTTTTCGAGACCATCCAGCTTGGAGGGCGAGAGAGCCTGCATGCTTTCTGGAAAACGTTACGAGACGGAATCTTTCAAGGGTGGCACGCGCTTGCGCCGTTGGCGCGGCGGGGCGTTCCTTATCGCGGCGATGGCCGCCTTGTTCATGCCCGCCGCCGGCCTAGCGGAGCGTCTTGCCGCTTCCGATACTCAGGCCGAGGACGCGGCAAGCCAGCCTGTCACACAGTCGGGCAGCGCGGCCGATGGCTATCTTTTCAACCTGTCCGAAGCCGGCCGCGATTTTGGTCAGGAGCTGAAGGAACACGGTATCTATCTCAGCTCGGCGTCGACGTTCAGCGGTGCGACCATCGCGTCCGGCGGCCTCAAGAAGGGCCATTACGGCACTTTTCAGCACACGCTCGGCGTCAATCTGGATTTGCAGCCGCTGCTGGGCCTGGACAACGCGGTGGTCCATACGACGATCGTCAAGCGATATGGCGTGAAGAACAACCGGGCATATCATGGCAGCGCCTATGCCGGACTTGCGATCGCTGGGCCGGTGGAGACGACGCGCCTGACCGAGCTGAGCGTCGACCTCAGCCTGCTCGACGATCGGCTCCGGTTGCTGGTCGGCCGTGCGCCGTCCGCCACGGAATATGCGACGTCCGATCTCTACTGCAGCTTCTCGACCGGAATTTGCGGCCACGTCGCGCCCTTCGCGTGGTCGAGAAACAGCAATGCGGGCTTCTGGCCGCTGGCCTCGTGGACCATGCGCGCGACCATCAAGCCGACGCCTGCCACCTATGTCCGCTTCGGTATCAGCGACGTCAACACCGCCGGCTACAGCCGCCCCGGCTTCCCCTGGAATGGCGGCTGGAGCCTGAAGCAGTCCACCGGGGTCTTTCTGCCGGTGGAGATCGGATATCGCACGAGCTTCGCCGACGACAGCCATCCGCGCGCCATCAACATCGGCGGATATTATGACAGCAGCCCTTATGACGACCCCTATTACAATGAGGCGGGCCAGTCCTTCACCTTGCATGGTGGAACCCGTTCCCGACACAAGGGGCGGGCATCGGTGTATGTCCAGGCGCAGAAGATGCTGTGGCGGCCCGATCCCTCGTCCCGGCGCGGCCTCCACCTCTTCGGCGCCGCGCTGATGGGCGTCCATGGGATCGAGCAGACCAAATATCACATGCTGGCCGGATTGGTCGCGACCGGTCCATTTGCCAGCCGGTCAAACGACACGCTGGGTGTGATGGGGTTCATGAACCGGTTCGATCGCCGGGTATGGGGCGATTATCAGGCATCGTTAATCAAGACCGGCCAAGGCGGAAAGGCGCCGCGTGGAGAAGTCGTGATGGAGCTGAATTACGGCTTTGCCGCCGCCCCCGGTATCCAGGTCAGGCCTTTCATGCAGCAGATCTTCCGGCCGGACCAGATCGGGTTCCGCCCCGTCGTCGCGTCCAACAGGCACGCGATGACCGTGGGGTTGCAGGTGTCCGCCTCTGTCGCCGAGCTTTTCGGCCTGCCCGTCTATCAGCGCCGCAGATAGGGCTGGCAGAGGCCGGGCTGTTCGCAGGAGGCCCCGCCCCCTTCAATCCTTCTTGGACCAGCGCCACCGCCAGCCGCCGCGCGTGCGCCGGCGGCTGACCGCGACCAGCACCAACGTCGCGACCATCAACAGCACAACCGCGCCGATCTGGGGCGCCGCACCCGGCCGTTGCACCAGCCAGACGAACAGCGCGACGACAGCGCCATAGGCACCGAGCACTACCCAGCCCTGCCAGGCAATGGGCAGGCCGGCGCCATAGCCGTAGCGTTTAGGCAGGAACCAGGCGGCGTCTTCACGGGGCGTGCGGGCCATCAGCGTTGCTCCTTCCGGTGGGGGTGGCTTGACACGAAATCGGCAATGGCGGCGACAACGTCCGGCGCAATGGGCAGGGCCGGGTCGGCATAGGTCGCCATATTGGCCGCGGGGTCATCGCTCGGCACGGTTTTCAGCACATGGTTGACAGCGGGCAGAATGGCAAGGCGCGCGCCCGGCTGTGCGCCGTGCAGGGCCTCGGCATCGGCCGGCGTGACCTGCAAGTCCCGGCCACCCTGCACGATCAGCATGGGGAGGGCGACGCGCGCGGCCTGTGCAGCGGGGTCATGGACCAGCATATCCATGAGATAGGGCTGCACCTGCGGCGCGAACAGCGGCTGCAACGCCGGATGCAAGGCACTGGCGTCGACGCTCTCGCGCTGCTCCAGCCGGTCCAGCGCGCCCAATGCCTGGTCGAGGATCGGCGCATTGGCGGGGTTGGCCTTGAACTGCTCGCGCATCACGACCCCGAGCGGACGTCCCGGCGTGCTCAGCAGGATGACGCCGCACAGGCCATCCATATCCTGCCCCTCGCCGGGCTGCGCGGCGGCGAGCGCCACCAGCCCGCCTTCGCTATGCCCCGCGAGCCACACGCAGGCAGCGCCTGTCCGCGCCCGGATGCTGGCGACCCAGCTGCGGACATCGTCGGCATAAGCGGCAAGCGTTACGGCGTTGGGGTCCGCCGCAGCGGCACTGGCGAACATGCCGCGCTTGTCGATGCGCACCGAGCCGATGCCGCGTGCCGCCAGCCCCTCGGCCAGCAGGCGATAGGACGCAGCTCGCACGCCAAGGGGATTGTCGCCATCCCGATTGGTCGGGCCGGAGCCGGGGATGATGAGCAGCACCGGCCCGCCTTTGGCCGGCGGCAGCAGCGTGCCGTGGAGCGCGCCTTGCGGGCCGGGCGCTTCGATCTCCTCGGCCACCGCGCCGCCCACGCCAGCAAGGGCCAGCAGCGCCATGGCAGGCGCAATCATCGTCGATACCACCATCTCTAACCGTTCCTCTCGCTGTCCGGCTCGTCTCCCTTGGGCGGCCGCCCGCGCCGCCGCATGGCCGGCGGAGCGAGCTTCACGCCGCGCTTCGCCAACCCCTCACGCGCCATCAGTTCGATCTGGGCATTGACGCTGCGCAGCTCCGCCGCCGCGCAGCGTTGCAGCGCATCATAGAGCGCCGGGTCAAGCCGCAGCGCGAACGGCTTCTTTGGGGCTTCACTCACCGGGTCCTCGCCGCGCCGACGCGCCTACTGGTAGAGCGAGCCGGCATTGACCACCGGCTGCGTCTCGCGCTCCCCGCAGAGCACGACCATCAGGTTGGAGACCATGGCGGCGCGCCGCTCATCGTCCAGCTCGACGACATTCTTCTGGCTGAGCTGGTCCAGCGCCATCTCCACCATGCCCACGGCGCCCTCCACCAGCTTCTGCCGCGCAGCGACCACCGCCTGCGCCTGCTGGCGGCGCAGCATCGCCCCGGCGATCTCCGGCGCATAGGCCAGGTGCGTGAGGCCGCATTCGTCCACGGTGATGCCCGCCACCTCGAGCCGGGCGATCAGCGCCTCACGCAGTTCGCTATTCACGACGTCATGATTGCCGCGCAGCGTGATCTCCTCGCGATGCTCCAGATCGTCATAGGCATAGCGAGAGCCGATGGCACGCACCGCAGCCTCGGTCTGCACGACGACGAACGCCTTGTAGTCCTCCACGTCGAACAGCGCCTGCGCGGTGTCGGTCACCCGCCACACGATCTGCGCCGCGATCTCGATGGGGTTGCCGCGAAGGTCGTTCACTTTGAGCTTTTCCGAGACCATGTTGTTCGCGCGGACGGACACTTTCTGGCGCCGCAACCACGGCCAGACCCAGCGCAAACCCGTGGACCGGTCGGTGCCGCGATAGGCGCCGAACAGGGTGATCACGACCGATTGATTGGGTTGAAGCATATAGAAACCGACAAGCGTCGCCACGAACAGGATGCCGCCCGTCCAACCCGCGACGCCAGCGAAGAAAGGGCTGCCCTGCGCCGCGGCAGAGAGGACAGCGAACGGCGTCAGGATCAGCAGCGCCAGCAGGACCAGCAGCATCGCATAACCGCTGCGCGAGCTTGCGGGGCTTTCTCTGGACGCGGAGAGGCGTGAACCCCGACCGGATGGTGCGGCGGCGGTGGATGCAGCAGCAGTCATGACGGGCACTCCAATAATGATGATATCATATTAAAATCATGAATGGGTTGAGTCAAGCAAGCGCCGCGTCCGCGCAAACGCCTCTGATCGATACAGCGTGTCCCGATGAGGGAACCGCCCTGAGTCTCGCACGTTCGGGGGGGAAGGAAGGGACCGCTCATGACCCACCAACCCGATGCCACCGAGTGGTGCGCCATTCCGGCGCCGCCCCCAGCCGGCCACCTCGCCATCGCTGCCCATTATGCGCTTAATTATCACCCCGGCACCCTCAACTATTGCCCCGGCTGCGCCGGCACGCACTGGCTGATCGGGCGGGTGATGGCGCAATGCGCGCGCTGCGACACCGCTCTGCCGCTGGCCCAGGTCGCCGAAACGCCGGTGCGCCCACTGTTTGTCTCACATGCCACGCGAACGATTCGGCGCAGCGGGTAAGGCGTCTTCACGGGCCGCTTTCGAAGCTAGGGCTTCAGCGGGCGCCCGCTCATCCGGCGAACGGCGTCTCCGGCAAGCCCGGCACGTCCACGCGGAAGGCCAGGATCGCCCCCGCATATGGCTGGTCCGCGCGTTGCTCGGCGGACAGACCGGCCCGCGCGCTGGTGACATAGGCCGTGCGCAAATCCGCGCCACCGAACGCGATCATCGTCGGTCGGCTCACCGGCAGCGCAACTGTTTGCACAATCTCCCCTTCGGGCGACAACCGCACCACCCGTCCGCCATCGAACAGCGCGCTCCAATAGCAGCCCGCGGCATCAAACGACCCTCCATCGGGTCGCCCCGTCCCCTGAATAAACTGGTGAATTATCCGTCGGTTAGCGATCTCGCCCGTTGTAGGATTGACGTCATAGCCGCGCAACGCATGGCTCGGCGTATCGGCATGGCGGAACGCCGTCCCCCCCGCATCGAACGCCGCGCCGTTACACGTCAGCATATCGTTCTCTACAAGAGTCCACATGCCGTCCGCGTCCACCCGATAAAGCGCTGCATTCCGGGCGCTTTTGGCGGTGTTGACGCTTCCCACCCAGAAGCGCCCGGCCGGGTCGGTACGCCCATCGTTGCAACGGAGATCGGGATTGCCGGCAAAAGGCTGGTCCCCGAACGGCACCGGCTCGCCCGCCCAGTCATCGAGCAGCGCTAGCCCGTCCTTCATCGCCAGCACCAGACCTCCCTCTCGCCGAAACGCCAGGCAACCGACCGGCTCGGCGAAGCACCGCATTTCATCCCGCCCGCTCGCCGGGTCGAACCGATGCAATTCGTTGCGATGGATATCGACCCAGTAGAGCCGCCCCTCGCCGCCATGCCAACGCGGCCCCTCGCCCAGCTCGGCGAGGGCTTCGAGGGCGATCTCCACGATCGGCCCGCTCATGGCGCCGGCCTGTCCAGCCGAATGAGCACCGTCAGCCCCGGCGCATCCGGCGCCCGCAGATCGGGCGACAGTTCCAGACGGACAGCATCGGCCCGCGCTCGTGCCAATATGGCCGGCGGCGTCCCCGGCGGATGGATGATCCGGTCCGCCCGCCCCAGCGCCCGCGCATCGCGTACGGTCAGCAGGTCCGGGTCGGGCGCGGAGACGCTCACACAATGGATTTCCGCCAGCGCCCCGCTGTGGCCGGACCCGAGCCATTCCTCGACATCCGCCCCATCCCCGAACGGATCGAGCAGCCCGCCCGGCGCCAGTGCCTGCGCCAGTGCGCGCCGCCGATCGCCGCCATCGGGCCAGCGCCGCCGCATCGCCGCCCGTGCCGCCTGAAGCCCGCGCGCGAGCCGCCCGAGTGCGGTCGGCAACATGTCCTCCAGCCGTTGACGCAGCGCGGCGGCGAGGCCCGACGAGGCGCCACCCGTTCCGATCGCCAGCAGCACCGGATCGCGATCGACAATGGCGGGGGTGGTGAAATCACACAGTTCCGGCCGATCGACGACATTGACCAGCAACCCGCGTGCCTTGAGGGCCGCCGCCCTGGCCTCCGCGTCCTCCTCGAGCGCCACGAAGGCGAGGCGCGCCTCTCCTGCCCGCGCGTCATCCGCGCCGACCGGCACGCCTCCGGCTCGTTCGATCAGCCGCCTTTTGGCCTGCGCCGCCTCGCCCGTGCCGACGAGGATGACCGGCGCGCCGTGGAGTCGTACGAAGATGGGCAGACTATGCATCGGGCCATCCTATCCGCGCACGCCTCGCCTCGTCGAGGCCAACAGCACCGCGCTCAGTCCCTCAGGAAATCCGGCACCCGTTCGGCAGCAATGATCGTCTCGGGCAGGATGCGCTCGGCGACCACGGCGAATTGGTCGCCGTCCACCATCACCTCGGGCACGAGCGGCCGGCTGTTGTAGGTGCTCGCCATCGTTGCGCCATAGGCGCCGGCTGTGCGGAACACGGCAAGGTCGCCGCTCTGCACCGCGTCGATCCCCCGTGCCATGGCGAATGTGTCGCCGCTCTCGCACACCGGCCCGGCGATGTTGGCGACCATCCGCTCGCCGCTCGGCGCCACCGCCTCGAAATCGTGCCAGGCATCATACATGGCCGGCCGCGCCAGATCGTTCATGGCCGCGTCGACGATGACGTAGGGATGGATCACGCCGGGCTTCACCCAGATGACGCGGGTCAACAGCACGCCGGCATTGCCGACAATCACCCGGCCGGGCTCGAACATGAGCGTGACGTCCCACCCCTTGGTCACGCGCGCCACCATCGCGCCATAGTCGGCCGGCGTCGGTGGCACCTTGTCGCGTTCATAGGGCACGCCCAGGCCACCGCCCAGATCGACGCGGTCGATGGTGTGCCCCTCGCCGCGCAATTGCTGTGCGAGCCCGCCAACCTTGGCATAGGCCGCAGCCAGGGGATCAAGGTCAAACAATTGGCTGCCGATATGCAGAGCCAGACCACGCATGGCGAGGCCGGGATTGGCCGCCAACCGCGTGAAAATGCCCCCGGCCCGGTCGAACGGAACGCCAAACTTGTTTTCGCCCATGCCGGTCGAAATCTTGGCATGCGTGCCGGCATCAACGTCCGGGTTGACGCGCAGCACCGCGGTCGCCTGCTTGCCCATGGCCGCGGCGATCTCACCGAGCGCCACGCCCTCCTCCTCCAGTTCGATGTTGAACTGGCCAATGCCCGCGTCCAGCGCCTCGCGCAGCTCCGCGCGCGTCTTGCCGACGCCAGAAAAAACGATGTCGCCGGCCGGCATACCGGCCGCCAGCGCGCGTTTCATCTCGCCGCCCGAAACGATGTCCGCGCCGAAACCCTCGCGTGCCAGCACTTTGAGGACGGCGAGGTTGGGGTTGGCCTTGATCGCGAAGGCGATGTGCGTGCGCGGCAGATCGGCCAGCGCCGCGCGGAACACGCGGGCATGCCGCTCCAGCGTGGCACGCGAGTAGATATAGACCGGCGTGCCGACCGCCTCGGCGATCCGCGCCATCGGCACATCCTCGGCGTGCAGGGCGCCGTCGCGATAGGTGAAATGGTCCATGGAGCAGCTTTCTATCGCTTGGGCGCGTTTGGATCAGTCTTGGTGGGCTCAGCGGGCAGTCCCTCGCCAGATCCGCTACCCGGCGCCACATTCTCCGGCGGGGGCACGTGCGAGGCGGCGTCGCTTGGGCGTGCCTCCGGCAGGCCGTTGTGCGCCTGCGGCGGCAGGTCGAAAGGATCGTCATGGCGAGGCGCCGAGCGACGGATGAGGTCCGCCTGCCGCTCGGGTTGCGCCTGGGTGGAAGGACGCATCAATTCCTCGGCGGTTTGCGCGCGCGCGGCTGCAGCGGCTTTCGGTACCGCCGTCATTCCGGGTTGCGGATAGAGCCGCGTGCGGGAGCCGCAGGCCGCGAGCGCCGCCAGCAGCGCAAGGGTGACCAGTGGGCGGATCATCGGGGGACGTCCAGCGCAGCCAGTGCCTGCGCGATGCGGGCGCGCACCTGCTCGGGCGCCGTGCCGCCATGGCTTTTGCGGCTGGCGACCGAAGCGTCGACGGTAAGCACCGCATAGACCCGTTCATCGATGCGCGCGTCGATCGCCTGCAGCGTCTCCAGCGGCAGATCGGCGAGGCCGATGCCTGCTTCCTCCGCCGCCTTGACCGCACGGCCGGTGATGTGGTGCGCCTCTCGGAACGGCACATTGCCCTCGCGCACCAGCCAATCGGCGAGGTCGGTCGCGGTGGCGAAGCCGCTCTCGGCCAGCGCCCGCATCCGGTCAGTGCGGAACGTCGTCGTCTCGACCATCCCCGTCATCGCAGTGATGCACAGGCCGAGCAGGTCGTGCGCCTCGAACACCGGCGGTTTGTCGTCCTGCATGTCCTTGGAATAGGCCAGCGGCAGGCCCTTCATGGTGATGCACAGGCTGGTCATGCAGCCGATGATCCGCCCGGCATGGCCACGCACCAGTTCGGCGGCGTCCGGATTGCGCTTCTGCGGCATGATCGAACTGCCCGTGGAGTAGGCGTCCGGCAGGCTGATGAAGCCGAAGGGCTGGCTGGCCCAGATCACGAATTCCTCGGCCAATCGCGAGAGGTGCAGCGCGCACTGCCCGGCGGCCATCAGATAATCGAGCGCGAAATCGCGGTCCGAGACGGAATCGAGGCTGTTGTCGGTCGGCGCGTCGAAGCCCAGCGCCCGTGCGGTCATGTGCCGGTCGATGGGGAAGCCGGTCCCGGCCAGCGCGGCGCTGCCGAGCGGCGAGCGATTCATCCGCGCCCGCGCATCGGCAAAGCGCGAGCAATCCCGTTCGATCATCTCGTAATAGGCCATGAGATGGTGGCCCAGCGTCACCGGCTGAGCCGACTGCAAATGGGTAAAACCGGGCATGACGGCGTCCACATGCTGTTGCGCCCGCATCACCAACGCGCGCTGCAGCGTACGCAGAGCGCCCAGCACCTCGTCCATCGCGTCACGCACCCACAGGCGGAAATCGGTCGCGACCTGATCGTTGCGCGAGCGGGCGGTGTGCAGCCGCCCGGCGACCGGGCCAATCTTCTGCGCAAGGCGAGTCTCGGTCGCCATGTGGATGTCTTCAAGGTCAAGATCGTCCGGCAAGTCGCCCGCCGCATAGTCGGCGGCGACGGCCTCCAGCCCGGCAATGATCGCCTCGGTATCCGCCGCGCTCAATATGCCTTGCGCGCCCAGCATCCGGGCGTGGGCGATGGAGCCGGCGACGTCCTGCCGCCACAAGCGCTTGTCGAAGGGCAGCGAGGCATTTATCTCGCGCATGACCGCCGCGGGTCCCTGCGCGAAGCGCCCGCCCCACATGCTGTTCGCGCCGTTCTTGTCGGAGTCTGCCATGCGCCTGAAATTTGCCCTTGCTGTGCTGACCGGCCTCTCGCTGGCCGCGAGCGGCTGCGATAAGCAATCCGGGGAGTCGGCGCAAGGCGCGCCCAACGGGACGGCTGCCGCGCCGGACGAGGTGACGAGCGACGAGGTGCCGCCCTCGGCCGGCAACGAGGCCGGTGGCGACGTCTTCAAGCATGTGGTCGACCGCAGCCACAAGGGCACGGCGATGCCGGACCAAACCTTCACCGCGCTGGACGGCACGCCAACCACGCTGAAGCAGGTCGCAGGCGGCAAACCGCTGCTGGTCAATCTCTGGGCGACCTGGTGCGCGCCCTGCGTGGCCGAGTTGCCGGCGCTGGATACGGTCGCCGCCGATGCCGCCGCCAAGGGAATCGCCGTCGTCGCTGTCTCCCAGGACCAGGAAACCGCCATTGTCGCGCCCTTCTGGCAGGCGCGTAACCTGACGACCCTCAAGACCTGGCTGGACCCGGAGAATGCGCTGGGCTTCCATTACGCCACCGGGACGTTGCCGACGACCATCCTCTACGATGGCAAGGGCAAGGAAGTCGCCCGTATCGTCGGCGCGCTGGACTGGAATGGCCCGGATGGACAGGCGCTGGTGAAGGAAATCGGGGGCTGAGCGCCGCCCTCCCAAGGGCAGGTCTCATCCCGCCTCCTCCGCCTGCGCTCGCTGTGCGGCAGGTCTCGTCGGCCTTGGTTACGACGGCGTCGAAGCGACCCAGTGGCTCAGCGCCCTGGCGCAGCGGCACGGTCTTCTCAGATCCTTTGGGACGCCCGTCGTCGGGATTGGCTTAACCGAGCGGCCAGCCGCCAAGTCCACTCTACCCTCCAGGGGGATGCAATCGTGGCTGAAGGGCGGGCAGACTCCTCGAGCAGGTGACGGGCCCGCGTGTCATGAGAGTAGGCTCCCTGTTGTTAGCTGAAATGCCCCCTTGTTGCTTCCGCCATGCTTGAGTTGAGGGCTGGTCGGTCACGCGGTATGATTGACACGAAAGCCCCGGCGCGACCCTGCCTCGGCTCAGGCCGGGTCGCGCCGGGAGAATCGCTGCGCATCAACGATGCACTGGGTAACAATTATCGGCTGCTGACCTTGAGCTGTTCCGGCACGGGGAAACCGCAGTTGAAGGTCTTGCAGACCGTGATTGTGTGCACGTAGCGAAGCTTGCCCTTCTCAACGCGGAAGCTGTGGATGTCCGGCAGCTTATTGTTGCCGAAGGTCAGCAGGACAGCCACGGCACCGATCGTCTCGTCGACGATGTAGCGGCGATCGACGAGCTTGGTATCACTGGGCACGCCGACATCACACCTGTCTTCCGCGGTCGCCACGCCCGGTGCGCCTTTCCCAGTGTAGAGCCCACCTTCCAGTCGCGCGCAGGGCGTGCCCCAGGGTACAGTGACGCTCTTGTCATGAAAGGAGTCGAGATACGCATTGGCGGCGGCAATGATCGTCTCGCGACTGTCACGGTCCGCCACCGGAATCTCCGTCCACTTTTCCGCCTTGCTGTATTTGAGCGTGTTGGCGGCGTTGAAGAGCCAGTCGTCGGCATCGGTGATCAGCGTATCGATGGCATTGACCGCGCTGCCCCGCACGGACAACACCGTCCCCAGTACATAGGGGTGCGCGGGGTCAGTAATCACCGCCTCGGTGAAGGTCGAGCAGGTCACCGGGTCAAGAAAGCTGCGGTGGAAGTCGATCTTCTGCGGCTTGGAGAGGATGCCCGTGGACATGCTCGCGGAATCGTCGAGCTGCTCGGTATATTGCACCCACTGGCCCATCGGCAGTTTGCCGGCATCGCCGGCGGTCTGCGCCGCGATGTAGCCGTCCACCACCCTCTGCAGATCTGCGCGATCACAGCCGCCTTGCGCGAATGCCGGCGTCGCGGTCGCGAAAAGACCGAGAGCGGCAACCGTGCCGAGAAGAATCTTATGCATCGGAACTCCTTTCAGTCGAAGAAAACGGATAAGCGGCTGCGAACCCGCTGGAGCGATCCTGCGGGACAACGGAGCCGGCCTGTAAGCTGGGGGAATGGCGCGCGCGTCCATTCGTGACGCCATACGGCAAGCCGGCGCGCGGAGCGCCGGCGCGGGCTGAAATCACGACACTTCCCCCTCGAAGCGTGTTCCGATGAGGTATATTGCCGATCAGTCCCTCCATGTCACGCGGCAACGCCGGTGGCCGCTGCGCGCTCCTTCGCAGCCGAGAAACACGCTGGACATGTTGTGGAGAAAGTCAACGCGTAAACCGCGAAGCAGATCGGGATGCTCCGCCCCCGCGGGGAGGCCGGAGGGGGCGGAGCGGGTGGGTCGCTGAAAGCGCCCCGCTCGCGACGCGGTGCTGGCCGTGCCGAGAGATATTGTCGTCATCGCGCCGCCGCGAGTGACCCCAGGAGCACCTGGGGCTTTCTACGATGCCCCATCAACTGCGGAATGCGTGTACACAGCGACTAACGATGGTCGTTAGGAGAGGGATGCTAACCGGAACCCTCCCCCAAACAAGTTACGAACGGTAGAGGAGGCCCGATGCAACGTTACAACTTTTTGCGACACGCCAAAAACGCGCCCTTCGCTGTGGGCGTTACTGCGACCGATCCTCGAGCTCGGCATCCCACATGCCTTCGGCGGAGCGGGCGTTGACGGCGATGAGGGTCCCACGCAGATTGCTCTCGCCCACGCCGTCAACGGCGTAAAGCGCTTCAAAATAGGGGCTGCGTGCGGTGTCCTGGAGTTGTGTGAGGGTTGTCGGCGTACTCAATATCTCCACCGCCTGGAGGAGCGCAGGGTCACGCGTACCGGCCACGATTATAATGGTATTACCGTTGGGACCAGGCAGCTTGGCGACGTAAGCGTAGTTGCGGCGCGCGGCCGCCGGGTCGCGCGGCGGAAAGGCGATATAGACCTTGCCTGTTTGGCTATCGATGATCTCGTCGAAGCTGCCCGCGAAGGCAAAGCGCGAATTGGCGAAGACCGGCTGCTGCAGCAAACCCATCCCGCTCAGCAGGCCCACATAGACGAGGTCACCGTCCTTGATCAGATTGGGCGTAAGCTTGGAGGACGGCACCAGCCACGACGCTCGTCCGCCACCAAGACCCGGCGTGATGATCGGCATCAAGGTCTTGAGCGCATAGCCGGCGCTCACGGGCAGATAATAGAGATTGAGGTCCACATAGCGCTCGCGCAGCGACGGCTCGCGCATGAACCACTCATCCAGCTCCTCGCGCGAATTGACCTCATATTCGCGCACCAGCCGAGCTGGATCCGCGGTCGGCGCGTCCCGCTCTCCCATGATATAATAGTCGCCCGGGACCACGATCAGCGCGCGCCGGCTGTCGATCATCGGCCGCCAGACACTGGAGGCTCGCACCGCATCGAGCGGATCACGCGGCGTCAGCGCCCACGTGGCAGCGAACATCAGAACAGCACCGGCAATCAGCCCCAGAACCAGAAGCAGCCAGCGCTGCCGTCCCGGCTCCATCAACGCGGAAGAAGCCCTCGCGTCTGCGTCACGATCGCCCTCGACCGCGACCGAAGAGTCGTCTGCCCCCGCATTCCTGAGCTGGAAACGGTATTCGCCCTTCGGCAAGGTAAGCTGTTCGCTATCGGCCTGGCCGGGGCCGGCATAATATTCCTCGATCTTCTTTCGCAGGCGGTGGACATAGACTCGCACCGAGGCATCGACCAGCAGATCGGAACCGGATTTGCCGAACACGTCGCCGGCGATCTCGATCTCCTTGGGTGTTTCGCCCTCGAGCGTGCGTTCCAGCAGATAATCAAACAGCCGATGCAGCGTACCCGAACGGCCGAGGCTTTGCGCAGCGCGGATGCGCCCTGCGACAGCGGCTAGCCTTTCCTGTTCAGAAGTGTGCGACACGGATACTCGTTCGATGGCGACAACGGAGCGCCGGCACGGCGCCAGCGGCGAATGTGGAGGGCTTTAGCAGTATGTCCCGGAAAGCGCGATGGCTTGTTGCGAACCGGTCTGTGCATGATTTGCACGACTAAAATCCTGTCATGGCCCGCATGGCATTGATTTCCACGGGGGGGCCGATTATTTTCGTTGCCAATGCGGGCCGGGCCCCTCTGGCGATCGCGAGTGCGATCGTGATGTCGGACCGCATCGAGTGCGCTCGATGCCGGTCTGAAATATGTCTTGTTACCTGCCGGCAGACAGCCACTCGTTTGGAAAGCAAACAAACGAGGTTTTTGTCATGTACGAACAAGAGCGGCTTCTCGGGCGAGGCGCGGTACAGGATGCCGCGCTCTTCGACGCGGGTCTGCGGGCCCATATGCTGCGCATCTACAATTATATGGCGTCGGGCGTGCTGCTCACCGGCATCGTCGCGCTGCTCGTCGCTTCGACCCCAGCGATCTACCAGCCCATTTTTGGCACGCCGCTCAAATGGGCGGTGATGTTCGCGCCGCTGGCGTTCGTGTTCTTCTTCTCTTTCCGCATTGAGCGAATGAGCGCGCAAGCCGCGCAGACCGCCTATTGGGCCTTCTGCGCCGTGATGGGCCTTTCCATGGCGTCCATCTTCCTGGTCTTCACCGGGATGAGCATCGCGCAGACCTTCTTCATTGCCGCCGCGATGTTCACCGCGATGAGCCTCTACGGCTACACCACCAAGGCCGATCTCTCGCGCTTCGGCAGCTTCCTCATCATGGGCGTGATCGGCGTGCTGATCGCCAGCCTGGTCAATATGTTCGTGGGGTCGAGCGCACTGCAATTCGCCATCTCGGTGATCGGCGTGCTCGTGTTTGTCGGCCTCACCGCATGGGATACGCAGAATATCAAGGTCCGCTATGCCGAGAATCTCGGTCACGAGACGGAGACCAAGATGGCGGTGTTCGGCGCGCTGTCACTCTATCTGAACTTCGTGAACATCTTCCAGCTGCTGCTCAACCTCACGGGCGAGCGCGAATAGTCCGCCTGAAAGGGGACAAGACATGATGGAAGGTCTGGCTGCCCTGGCGAGCGAACCCGCCGCCTGGGCAGCGCTCGCCACGCTCGTCGCCATGGAAGTGGTGTTGGGCGTGGACAACCTCATCTTCATTTCCGTGCTCAGCAACAAGCTGCCGGAACAGAACCGGGTGAAGGCGCGCCGCGTCGGAATCAGCCTCGCGCTGGTGATGCGGCTGGGGCTACTCGCCTCGATCGCCTGGATCGTGCAACTCACCGAGCCGATCTTCGAACTGTTCGGGCGCGCCTTTTCCTGGCGGGATGTCATCCTGATCGCCGGCGGGCTCTTCCTCGTGTGGAAGGCGACTAAGGAGATCCACCATACGATCGACCCGCACCCCAGCGACGACATATTCGATGCCGGCGCGCTCGGCATCGGTTTCACCGCCGCCATCGGCCAGATCATCCTGCTCGATCTCGTCTTCTCGATCGACAGCATCATCACCGCCGTGGGCATGACGGACAATCTCGCTATCATGGTCATCGCGGTTGTCATTGCGGTGGGCGTGATGATGTTCGCAGCGACGCCGCTCGCCAACTTCATCGAGCGCAACCCCACGGTCGTCATGCTCGCATTGAGCTTCCTGATGCTGATCGGCACCACGCTGATCGCGGAAGGCTTCGGCGCGCATGTGCCGAAGGGCTATGTCTATGCGGCAATGGCCTTTTCGGCACTGGTCGAGGGGCTCAATATCCTTGCCCGGAGACGCCATGCCAAAGCGGCTGTAATGCAAAGCTAATATCAGGCCGGCCGCGGCGCCCGTGCGCTGCGCGGCCGGTTTGGCCGGGTCGGTGCCGCTTGCGGGATGAGCGGCGCCGAAACCGGTTCTGTCTGCCCACAGATCAATTCTGATTGGCGACCTGTGGGGTCGCGGCAAGCTGGTAATCTTCCTTGCTCTTAGCAATCACGGCGCCACGCTGTTCCCATTCCTGCTTGGTCAGGCAGGTGCGATGGGGCAGGGTGGATCCGGTGATCGTCGACTGCACGCAGTAGAGCGTCTTGCCATTCTTCTGGACGACCTTTGCCTGCGTCTTGACGCCCTGTGCCGAGACGGCAGTGGCAGGCACCGTGAAAGCAAGGGCGGTTACGGCAATGATGATGGCGGTGATGTTCGACATGGCTTTTTCTCCTCACTGAATTTCCGCAGGCTCTTGCCCGCGCCCACTGCTTTGCAGGATGCGTGCCAGATTAAGAATCTGACTAAATATCAATGAGTTAACGAAAATTTCGCCGATGGGACAGATGATTATTTCTCAGCTATTGGCATAATTTCCTAAAATTTGGCGAGCGTTGAGAATGGTGCGACGAAGCGATGGGTATCGGCTTGACTCATTTTGCCCAAATGAGAACATAAAGGGAACATGCGTGAGCCGAGTCGTCTTTCTCCAGCCCTGAAACGGACGCTTGCCCCCCTGGCATCTCCCGTTCATGAGCGCGCGCGCATGCACTCGCTGGGTATGCCAGCCATCGACCAAATCTTAGGCGGTGGCTTGGCGGCGGGGCATCTGCACGAGCTTTTCGCCGGCAGCGCCAGGGATGAAACAAGCACAATTGGGGCGGCCACCATGTTGGCCTTGTGTCTTACCCGCACAACACCCGCCCGTCCCATCCTCTGGTTGCGGGAGGCGGCCATGCAGCGCAAGGCTGGGCTGTACGGGCCAGGTTTGGTTGCTCTCGGGCTAAACCCGACGCGCTTGATCCTCGGCCTCCTACCCGATGCGACCGCACTCCTGCGCGCCGGGGTGGACGCCCTGCGCTGCGCAGGATGGGGGGCAGTGGTGCTGGAACTGGGAGGGAACCCGGCGCCACTCGACCTGACCGCAAGTCGCCGCCTCGCACTGGCCGCAGGGGCATCGGGCGTGACGCCGCTACTCGTGCGCACGCATAACGCAAGGCCAGCGCCCAGCGCGGCGCAGACGCGCTGGCAAGTAACGACTGCTCCCTCCCCAGCGTTGGAAGCTAACGCACCGGGCTACCCTACGCTGACTCTGGCGCTGCTGCGCCAGCGCGGCGGCGTGGCGGGGCTCGACTGGACCGTAGAATGGAATCGTGATGCAGGCTGTTTCAGGCCGGCGGCATTTCCTGGCACTCGTTTTCCCCTTTCTGGCGGCAGATCTCGTCCATCGTCGGAACAGGCGGACAGCGGCAGCGAGGATGCCGGTTGGCGCATCGCCATCTGAATCGGCACCGCTCGTCTTCATCGCCAAGGAGCGGGGCGCCTTCCGGCTGCACGCACTGGATGCCGATGCGCTGGCAATGGGCCTGACGCCAGGCATGCCGCTCGCCGACGCACGAGCGCGCGTCCCCTCTCTCCGCACGCTGCCATACGATCCGGCAAGCGAGGCGCGCTTGTTGGAGAAGCTGGCGGATCTGTGCGACCGCTTCACCCCCATGATCGAGATCGCGCCGCCCGATGGGCTGCTGCTCGACATTACCGGCTGCGCGCACCTGTTCGGCGGCGGCGCCGCACTCGCCCACGACGCGCTGCGGCTGATGCACGCACAGGGAATGCGAACGCGAGCGGTGCGCGCTGTTACACCAGAGGCCGCGCTGGCGCTGGCGCAGCTGGATGGCACCTTACGTGCAGGCGCCGTGGGAGACGAGGCGACAGTTCGCCGCCTGCCGCTCATCGCCCTGCGTGCCGGAACCGATGCACTGCTCGCCCTGCGCCGCGCCGGGTTCGTCACGATTGGTGACCTGGCCGACCTCCCCCCCGCGCCGCTCGCCGCCCGCTTCGGAGCGGGATTGGTCGACGCGCGTGACCGGCTGCTCGGTCGAATTGACAGCCGCATCACCCCGCATCGACGGCTCCCGCCGATTTATGTCGAACAGCGCTTCGCCGAGCCAGTCGCACATGTCGAAACGATGCTTATGGTGCTGGGCGATCTGCTGACTCTGGCCTGCGAACAATTGCTCGAGCGGCACCAGGGGGGACGGTGCTTCCTCGTGCGGCTCTACCGCAGCGACGGAGAGATGCGGGTTCTTACGGTCGAAACCGGGCAATCTGTGCGTGAACCGGCAGTGGTGCTGCGCCTGATCCGCGAAAAGATCGAGGCGTTGACAGATCCGCTCGATCCCGGTTTCGGCTTCGATCTCGTGCGGCTGGCCGTGCCCACGGTGGAACCGCTAGGCGCGGCGCAGCCGGCACTGGACGGCGACCCGGCGCGGGATGTCGATATCACCGCGCTGCTCGATCGGCTCGCCGTGCGATTCGGGCCAGGCCGTCTGTGCCGCTTCGTGCCTCGCGACACGCATATACCGGACCGAGCGTCCCGGCTGGCACCGCACGGGGAGAAGGCACCGACCGCACCCGCTTGGGAGGTCGCGTCGCCCGACGAACCACCGCTGCGCCCGCTCATTCTGTTCGATCCGCCCGAGCGCGTCGAAGCGGTTGCACAGGTGCCGGATGGGCCACCCCGCCAGTTTCGTTGGCGCGGAGCGCTGCACCGCATCGTGCGGCAAGAAGGACCGGAGCGCATCGCGCCGGAATGGTGGCGACGGCCCGAGGGCCATGCCGGCAACCCCGGCCTCACCCGCGATTATTACCGCGTCGAGGATGAGAGGGGCCGGCGCTTCTGGCTGTTCCGCCACGGCCTCTACGAGCGCGAGACCGCGCAGCCGCATTGGTATGTACATGGCCTGTTCGCCTGATCGACCGCCGCGCATGCACCGGCTGCACAGGGCTGTGCCGGCTGTCGCGCGTCACCATGACGCCGCTCCCCTACGCGGGCACAGGAAAGTCCGGCTGTGACCAAGTCGCCTCCCTATATCGAGTTGGCCTGCACCACGGCATATAGCTTCCTGCATGGCGCTTCTGCTCCCGGGGAAATGGTCGCGCAGGCAATCGCGCTGGGCCACGCTGGCATTGGCATCGCCGATCGCAACACCGTGGCTGGCGTGGTGCGCGCCAAGATCGCCATCGATAGTCTGCGCGAAGCGGGCGAACCGGTACCGGACGATTTCCGACTCGTCACCGGCGCACGCCTTGTCTTTGCCGACGGCACCCCGGATATCCTCGCCTACCCCGCGACCCGCCACGGCTGGGGGCGCCTGACGCGGCTGCTCACAACCGGCAACCGCCGCGCCAAGAAGGGGGAATGCACGCTTTATCTGGATGACCTGCTGGCGCACCTCGACGACCTGCTGCTGATCGCTCTCCCCTTAGACGAAGCGCCTTCGGCGCTGGCCCTGCTGCGCCGCCTCGTCGGGGCGGCACCGGATCGCGTCTGGCTCGGCGCGGTGATGGGGCGAACGGGTCGGGACGCCCGCCGGCTCGTCCAGCGGCAGGATCTGGCCCGCATGGCCGGCGTGCCGCTCGTCGCCCTCAACGACGCCCTCTATGCCACACCGCAGGACCGGCCATTGCAGGACGTTATGACCGCGATCCGCCTCCACACCACCGTGCAGGCGGCCGGCCGTGCGCTCGCCGCCAATGCCGAGCGGCATTTGAAAGCGCCGGCCGAGATGGCGCACTTGTTCGCAGCCTGCCCCGAGGCGGTGGCGCAGACCCAAGTCGTTTTCTCACGCATCGACTTCCGGCTGGAGCATCTGCGCTATGAATATCCCCATGAGCCCGTGCCTTATGGCTGGGAAGCGCAGGACTGGCTTGAACATCTCGTCATGGAAGCAGCCCATGCGCGGTACGGCGATCCGCTACCCGCCGATGTGACGGAGCGCCTCGACGAGGAATTCGCGCTGATCCGCAGGCGCACTTATGCCCATTATTTCCTGACCGTGCATGATCTGGTCAGGTTCGCGCGCAAGCAGGAGCCGCCTATCCTCTGCCAGGGGCGCGGCAGCGCCGCCAATAGCATCGTCTGCTTCCTGCTGGGCGTGACTTCGGTCGACCCATCGGCGCACAAGCTGCTCTTTTCCCGCTTCTTGTCCGATCAACGCGGCGAACCGCCGGATATCGACGTCGATTTCGAGCATGAGCGGCGCGAGGAGGTCATCCAATATATCTACAAGCGCTACGGCCGCGAGCGCGCCGGCATCGCCGCCACCGTCATCCATTACCGCCCACGCAGCGCCGTGCGTGAGGTCGGCAAGGCGCTGGGGCTGAGCGAGGACGTGACGGCCCGCATGGCGAGCACCGTCTGGGGCAGCTACCATTCTGATCACAGGCAGGGCCGAACGGCCGAGGCAGGATTCGATCCCGAAAACCCGCAGATCAGGCGACTCAACGATTTCGTGCAGCGCATCCTCAACCTGCCGCGCCACCTCTCGCAGCATGTCGGCGGGTTCATCCTGACCCAGGGCCGGCTCGACGAGCTGGTGCCGATCCACAACGCCGCGATGGACGAGCGCACCTTCATCGAGTGGGACAAGGACGATATCGACGCACTCGGCCTGATGAAAGTCGACGTGCTCGCGCTCGGCATGCTCACGTGCATCGCTAAAAGTTTCCAGCTGATGCGCGACCACGGCCTCGGCGACCACACGCTGGACATCGATCTGGAGGCCGACGATCCCGCCGTTTACGACATGCTCTGCGCAGGTGACAGCATCGGCGTGTTCCAGGTCGAGAGCCGCGCGCAGATCAACATGCTGCCGCGCCTCAAGCCGCGCACCCTCTACGATCTCGTCGTACAGATCGCGATCGTTCGCCCCGGCCCCATCGAAGGCGATATGGTCCACCCGTATTTGCGGCGGCGCAATGGCGAGGAAAGAGCCGACCTTCCCTCGCCCGGCCCCGCCTATCCGCAGGACGAGCTACGCGAGGTGCTCGACAAGACCTTCGGCGTACCGCTGTTCCAGGAACAGGCCATGAAGCTCGCCATCACCGCGGCCGGGTTCACACCGGATGAAGCCAACGGCCTGCGGCGTTCCATGGCGACGTTCCGCAATCTCGGCACCATCGACACGTTCCGCGACAAGATGATCGGCGGCATGGTGCGGCGCGGCTATGAGCGCGACTTCGCGGAGCGCTGCTACAAACAGATCGAGGGCTTCGGTTCATATGGCTTCCCCGAGAGCCATGCACAAAGCTTCGCCCGGCTGGTCTATGTCTCGGCCTGGCTCAAACGGCACCACCCAGCGGTGTTCACCGCCGCGCTCCTGAATTCACAGCCCATGGGATTCTATGCTCCTGCCCAGCTTGTCCGCGATGCGATCGCGCACGGCGTGACGGTACGCGGTGTGGACGTTAATGCCAGCGCTTGGGATAATGGATTGGAACCTTGTGCTGTCGGCTCCGGGCCGGACCGGCACGGAGACGCAGGCGCGGGGGCGGCATCCATCGGGAGGCAAAACAACAGTCCCCATTTGGCCCTGCGCCTCGGCTTCCGCCAGATCGATGGCTTCACCAAGGCCTGGGCGAATACCATTGCCGCGACCCGTGCGGCGGGCGGTCCCTTCACCAGCATCGAAGAGCTTGCCCGCCGTGCCGACCTGCCAGCCCGCGCCCTCCACCTGCTCGCCGACGCGGACGCCTGCACCTCGTTGGGGCAGGATCGCCGCGCGGCCTTGTGGGAGGTGCGCCGCATGCCGACGGAGGAATTACCGCTGTTTGCCGCCGCCCGCGCACGCGAACTGGGCGAGGAGCCGGCCGTCGCCCTGCGGCCGATGACGTTGAGCGAGCATGTCGCGGCCGATTACCAGACCCACCGCCTCTCTTTAAAAGCGCACCCGATGGCGCTGCTGCGACCGTTCTTCACGGCGGAAGGCGTCATCCCGTGTCGGGATCTACGTACGGCCAAGGCCGGTGCGCATGTCCGCATCGGCGGCGTAGTGCTCGTGCGTCAGCGGCCGGGCAAGGGCAACGCCATCTTCATCACGCTGGAGGATGAGGACGCCGTCGCCAACATCGTGTTATGGGCTCGCCGGTTCGAGCGCTACCGGCGCCCGGTGATGGCGGCGCGGCTGATGATCGTCGATGGCGAGGTACAGCGCAGCCGCGAAGGCGTGGTGCATGTGATGGCGAGCCGAGTGATCGACCGCTCGGAGCTACTGACCCATCTGTCGCAGACCCATGTGTCCACCCCACAGCTCAGTCGGGCGGACATATTCCTGCATCCCCAGACTTCGCGCCGGACACCCCGGGCGCGCGCCTCCTCGCATCCGCGCAACGTGCGCCTGTTGCCGCCCTCGCGAGATTTTCATTAGGATTGCCGGCGTCTCAGCTATTGGCGGCAACGCAACGCTCGAAGCGCTGCGTCCGCCCCTTGGCCGAGCCGTCGCGCAGCAACACTGTCCCTTGGCGGCAGGCCTTACCATCGCGCATCTCGATTTCCCCGACCACCACGACACCATGATATGTGCCGGCGACCCAGCTTTGTGCTTCGCCGCCGGCCACGGCCTGCGCGGCGGCCCTGGCCACCGGCGGGATGAGCAAGAAATTTCCTGAACTCACAATCGCTTCCTCAGGAGCTGGCGCGCTATGGCCACTTTCCTCAGGGGGCCGCGGACGGATTGCCTCCCCTTCCGCGATCGCGACGGCAGCACGCGGCGCTGGCGCCACGGCGGGCGCAACCTTGCCCTGCTCAATAACCGCATGCAAATGGACCGGCTTGCGCGCGGTCGGGATGACGGTGGGATTAGCAGGCGCCTTCCCCGCAAGTCCCTCCTCAGCCCGATCGACAATGGCTGCGGAAACCGTGTCACCGCCCATGATGCTGCCATTGCGTGTCGACCACAACCACCCAGCGACGGCAAGGAGCAACGCCGCAGTGGTCAGGGTCCCGACGAGCGCCATCAGCCGCCAGCCGAAATCGGGCTGCGGCGCAGGAGACGTCGGCCGAGGGGTTTCCGCTTCGATTCGCTCGCTGGCCCGATCGAAGCCAAGCTCAAGGGAGCCGAGGGACAGCCGCCAGCGGCTCCGCCGCGCGCTGTAGCGGCCGTGAGGGGCGCGCTCGACCATGTAATCCGGCGGCCTGATAGGCTGCAGATCACCGATATGTTGCATCGCGGCTCTCCCTCAAGCGCCGAAGTTGATGCCAATATTACAGTAAATGCAAGGAAAACCGACGTGGGCGCAGCACTCCCGTGTCACGCGACGTCAGCCCCCGTTCGGACCGGGGCCGGATGGGCCGGTCGCACCGCCCATTCCGCCAGCGCCGACCGCGCCGATATTGCCGAAAACCTCGTCAAGCAAGCTGCGCTTGCGGCCAAGCGTCGGCGTCTTGTCACCGACAGGCGAGATATTGGCGACCTGATCGAGCGAGCTATTGCGGTCGATGCTGGCCACGTTGCCGGCCGAATCAAACTGGACGGTCACGAGCAGTTGGTCGGTTGGGCGAGGCGAGGCAAAGGCGAGCGCACGCGTATCACGCGAGACATAATACCAGCGCTCTGGACCGAACTGCGACACGAAGGTCGGGCGACCAAGCGATCCCTCGACCGACGCCTTATTGTCCACGCCAGGCAGAACCGAACTGACAATCAGATTGTCGGCCAAGAAACCCTGGTGGGTCCGCACGCGTGTGCAGCCCCCCGCGAGCAGCAGCACGGCCGCCGCGCCCGCAACCAGAATCGGTCGCCCTATGCCACGCTGCATGCCCATCTCCGCATTATCCTCGTGAAAACCATTCAGGCCGATCGTCGCCCATTGCATTGCCGGCTCCCGCAATCAATATGCAATCGGCTGCAGACCGGGAATGACGGGAGCGGCCTCACCCCTTCGACATGTGCCGCAGGAAAGCTGAACCGAGCATGAGCCTCCTTTCGACCTTATTCGCCCGCAAGGACGAGCGCGCTGCATTCCGCCCGCTTTATGCCGCCGCCGTCAGCTATGCGCGCGCGCCCCATTGGTATCTGCAGGGCGGGGTCGCGGACACCATCGACGGCCGGTTCGACATGATCGCCGCCATTCTTTCCGCCATCTTGCTGCGTCTCGAGGAACTCGACGCCCGCACCGAATCGGTCAAGCTGACCGAGTTGTTCATCGACGACATGGACGGGCAGGTGCGGCAAATCGGCTTTGGCGACGTGGTGGTCGGCAAACAGGTCGGCCGCATGGTGGGTGCGTTGGGCGGACGGCTCGCGGCTTATCGCGCCGGCTTTGCGGGCGACGCGTCACTGGAGGAGGCGCTGAAGCGGAACCTTTATCGCGGGGTGGATCCGACAGCCGCGGAACTGGACCACGTCGCCGGGGAACTGCGCGGTTTCGTCGAGATGTTGGCGACGCGGGACCTCGAGGGCTTGCTCGCGGCCCGTTTCGAGGATTGAGGACGACACGACCGATGGCCAGCTCGCCGCTCCCTGAATTCTCCCGCATCGTCCGCGCCACCGAATTTGGAGACGGCGCGCGCGAGCGCCTGATCGCCGCCAGCCAGACGGAATGCGCCGCGCTTGCCCGCCGCTTCGGTCTACGCGCACTCTCGGCCCTGGAAGCGCGCCTGCGCATCGTGCCGGAGGCCACCGGCTGCCATGTGGTCGGGACGCTCACCGCAGATCTCGTCCAGGCGTGCGTCGCGACCGATGAAGATGTGCCTGCTCAGATCACCGCTGATGTCGCTGTCCGCTTCATGCGCGGCCTCGACGCTATCGACGAAGAGGAGCTGGAACTGAGCGAGGCCGACTGCGACCTGCTACCGCTGGAGGATGAGCGCGTTGACCTGGGCGAGACGGTCGCGCAAACGCTGGCACTCAATCTCGACCCCTATCCGCGCGTGGCGGACGCCGATGCGAAACTGCGTGCCATGGGTGTGCTCGGCGAAGGCGAGGCGGGACCGTTTGCCGCTCTGAGAACACTGAAGCTGAGCACCGGCACGAGCGACTGATTCGTCCAGGCGCGCAGAGCGAGCTTCCCTCTGCCTGATCGGCAGGCAGGTGCCGGGAGGTGTCATCTCACACGTCTCAGGGCCAACGGGCCCTCAGTCTCGCTTCGCCTCAGGCCGGACCCGAACCGATGAAGCTCGGATGCGATGGGTCCGATAAGGTCCGGCATTGCCGACCGCGCGCGAGCATGTTCTACTTCCGTTCCAAGATCCGGCGTGCCATAAATCTGGCCATGGCTGAGGAGACCAATCAGCATCGCAAAATCATCCATGTCGACATGGATGCCTTCTATGCCTCGGTGGAACAGCGGGACGATCCGACGCTGCGGGGCAAGCCGGTCGCGGTCGGGGGCGCGGGGCCACGCGGCGTCGTCGCGGCGGCGAGCTACGAGGCGCGGCTATTCGGCGTGCGCTCGGCCATGCCCGGCGGGCAAGCGCGGCGGCTGTGCCCCGACCTCATCTTCATGCCCGCGCGGTTCGATGCCTATCGGGCCGTCTCAGCCCAGGTCAGGGCTATCTTCGAGCGATTTACGGACATCATCCAACCGCTCTCGCTGGACGAGGCCTATCTCGACGTCACCCACAACAAGCTCGGCATTGTTTCGGCCACCTACATCGCACGGGAGATTCGTCGCCTGATCCGCGAGGAAACCGGACTGACCGCCTCGGCTGGCGTCTCGTGGAACAAGCTCGTCGCCAAGCTCGCCTCCGACCAGAACAAGCCGGACGGACTGTGCGTCGTGAAGCCGGAAGAAGCCGAAGCGTTCATGGCGACCATGCCCGTGGCGCGAATCCACGGTGTAGGCCCAGTCACGGCGCAGCGGATGGCGACGCTGGGAATCCGGACCGGAGCAGATTTGAAGGCATGGCCACTGGAGGCACTGCAGCGGCACTTCGGCAAGGCGGCGGCCTTCTATCACGGTGCCGCGCGCGGCATCGACGATCGGCCGGTCCGCCACCACGAGACGCGCAAGTCGATCAGCGTCGAGGATACGTTCGCTAGCGACATCGGCGCGGAAGCGTTGCTTCTGGTGGAACTGGAGAAGATCGCGGCGCGCCTGTGGTCACGGGTCGGCAAGGCTCGCACCTCGGGTCGCACCGTCACCCTGAAGGTGAAGCTCGGCGATTTCCGTATCCTCACCCGCTCGCGCACGCTCACCGCGCCGCCCGTCAGCGCTGAGGACCTGCTGTCAATCGGCGCCGATTTGCTCCGCGCGCTTCTGCCGTTGCCGATCGGAGCGCGCCTGCTGGGCCTCGGCCTCTCCAACCTGATCGATGGCGATGGCACGGAGGCGGCCGGTGAGACGGAGCGGCAGCTTTGCCTGGCGTTCGGATAGAAACGCCCTGTATCACCGAGACGAAGCACGGATCGGGTGTCGTGAGGCCCCTTCGTTTTCGCGCGGGGGATAAGCCGGGTTTCGGGCGCGATAAACCGGCATCCGGCGCATCGAGGTTTCGCAATAAAGTCCGCGCGAACGGCACCGAAGCCGTGCTCTTGTCTCCTGCCGTTACAGCGTCGGACCCTGCACGCCCTTGCTCTTGGGCGCCTGCTGCTTGGCGGTGAGCAGATCGATCATGCCGGGAACGGGATTGCCGTGGCGGGCATAGTCGATGGCGGATTGGCCGGCGAGGGCATCGCGCTTGTTGGGATCCGCCCCGGCATTCATCAGCAGACGGACCATTGCCAGATCGCGCATCTGCACCGCGCGGATCAACGGCGTCTCGCCGCTGCTGTTGGCCTGGTTGGGGTTGGCCTTCGCGCCGACCAGCATCTCCGCGCCTTCGATGAAACGCTTCTCGACCGCCAGCATGAGCGGGCTGCGTCCCTGATTGTCGGTCAGGTCAGGCCGCGCGCCGCGCGAGAGCAGATAGCGTGTGTAGACAACGTCGCGCCGGCCGATGGTGATCATCAGCGCGGTTTCACCGGTGGTCTTGTCCTTGGTGTTGACCGGCGTGACACCCGGCTGCTCGAGCGCCTTGAGGATCGCGTCGTTATCGCTCTTGCGCACGGCTTCAAGGAATTTGTAGCTGTCCGAAAACTGCGCCGCGGCCGGCAGCGCCGTTAACAAACCAAGGAGAGCCGCCGCGATCAACGCCAGCGATCGAAAGTGCCCGCGCCCCCGCACGTCCCGGCGATGCTGCGTCACGTCCCTGCCCCCTTCCCATCCTCGGCCAATGCTGTTGCACCGGCCCCAATAGCAGGGCATGGCTGGCTATGCCATGAACAAAGCCCGCCAGAGTCTCGCTGCCCTCGTCCTCCCCGCCTTGCTGCTAGCCGGGTGCCAGCCGGCGCAGCCCGGCAATAGCGCGGAAAGCGCCAGCGAGGGCGACCTGGTCGGCGCCCGCATCGGGGGCGATTTCGAGCTCACCGACCAGAATGGCAAGACGGTGCATTGGGCGGACTTCGCCGGTCAATATCGCGTCGTCTATTTCGGCTATACCTATTGCCCGGACGTGTGCCCGCTCGACCTCACGCGGATCATGGCCGGCTATCGCCTGCTGGAAAAGGCCGACCCGGCGACCGCCGCGAAGATCCAGCCGATCTTCATCACCGTCGATCCGCAGCGTGACACGCCGGCGGTGGTCAAGACCTATGTCACCGCGTTCCACCCCCGACTGATCGGCCTCACCGGCACGCCCGAGCAGATCGAGGCGGTCAAGAAGGCGTTCGTCGTGGTGGCGGGCAAGGAGGGCGACCAGGCCGCGACCCAGGACTATCTCGTCAGTCACAGCCGCACGCCTTATCTGTTCGGCCCGGACGGCAAGCCGATCGCAATGGTCCCGATCGACGACGGCACGCCGGGGCATGAGAACAGCGGATCGCCCGAGAGCGTCCGCGATTTCCTCGTCCGCTTCGTCAAATGACCTTCTGGGAACAGCCGCTGGAAACGCTCGATCGCGCGCAGTGGGAGGCGCTCTGCGACGGCTGTGGCAAATGCTGCCTGCACAAGGTGGAGGATAGCGACACCGGCCGCGTCTACCCCACCAACGTCGCCTGCCGGCTGCTCGACCGCGCCACGGCGCAATGCAGCAACTATCGCCATCGCCGCGCCTTCGTGCCGGATTGCCTGCGCCTGACCCCGGCGCGGCTCAGGACCATCGAGTGGTTGCCGAGCACCTGCGCGTACAAACTGCGGGCGGAAGGGAAGCCGTTGCCGGAATGGCATTATCTCGTCTGCGGCGATCGCGAGGCCGTCCATCAGGCCGGCATGTCGGTGCGCGGCTGGACGATTTCGGAGACGCTGGCCGGCGACCTGGAGCATCACATTGTCGAGCGCGCGCTCTGAGCATGTGCTGACCCTCGCCAATGGCGAGGCGGTGCCGCTGATCGTCCAGCGCCATGCCCGCGCGCGGCGGATGCGGCTCCGCTTCGATGGTGTGGCCGGCCGCGCATTGCTGACCATCCCGACACGGGCGGCGCTCAAGCGCGCGCTGGCCTGGGCGAGCGAGCAATCCGACTGGATCGAGGGCCAACGCGGCCGCGCACAGGGCATCGTCGTGCTGGGCGACGGGGTGCTGCTGCCGGTCGAGGGGGAGACGCTGCTGATCGTGGCGACCGGCGGAAACAGCCGTCAGGTGCGACGTGAGGACGCGCGGCTGCTGGTTGGCGGGCCGGAAGCGCATGTCGGCGCGCGGGTGGCCCGCTGGCTCAGGGCGCAGGCCAAGACGGTGCTGACCGCGGAAACGCAGGCACTGGCCACCGCGCTGGGCCTGCCGCTGCGTCGGGTGTCGATCGGGGACCCGCGCGGGCGCTGGGGGAGTTGCTCGGCGCGCGGCGACATACGCTATAGCTGGCGGCTGATCCTGGCGCCGCCGTTCGTCCGGCTGGCGACGGTGGCGCACGAAGTGGCGCATTTGCGGCACATGCATCACGGGCCAGAATTCCACGCCTATGTCCGTGCCATCGCGGCGGCGGACCCGGAAGCGGCCCGGGCCTGGTTGCGCCGCGAGGGAGCGGGGCTGCACCGCTACCGGGAGAGCGGGTGATTTAGAAACTTTTAGCGAACGAAACGGGTTTTCGGAATGACGGGCGTGGGGGACGAGATGCCCCGAATCGGTTCCTTATCGAGTCGGAAATCAAGGCTCACATTTCAAATTAAGTTACTGTAATTAAACAATATATTTTCCATCGCCGCACGCCTCTTCTGGAGGGCGGAGCCCTTGATGAAGCGCCAGGCTCGACGTGAATGGCCCTTCGTCCCGGGCAACGACCTCAGGACCGGCGTGCATCCACCCCGAGCGGGCGCGCTATGGGCGGGTTGGCTGAGGCTGCGGCTGCGGCGGGAGCGCGGGCTGCTGTTGTGGACGACCGGGCTGCTGTTGCGCCGGCGCCGAAGGCTGCGTGCGCCCATTGTTGCGACCGAGCACCTCGTCGATCCAGCGCTGGTCGATGCGCTGCGGCGCCTCGCCGGCCTCCGGCACGGCCGGTTGCGCACCGGGCGCGGCGTCCTCGCCCGCAGGCGGATTGAGCGGCAGGCCATCCTCATCAACCATCATGCCGTTGTCGGGCTGGCCATAGATTTCCTCGTCCGGTTCGATCTGCCATTCAGGCAGCGTCACCTCGGTCTCGAACTTCTCGACCGGGCGGCCGGCGGTGGCGACCTGCATATAAGCAGCGAAGGCGCGCGCCGGCGCGCGGCCGCCGGCGAGGCCGGGGATGGCGCGATTATCATCCCGCCCCATCCACACGCCGGTGGTGAGGCCGCTGGAGAAACCGACGAACCAGCCATCCTTGTTGCTGCTGGTCGTGCCCGTCTTGCCCGCCACCGGCCGGCCGATCTGCGCCGCACGGCCGGTGCCGGTGTTGACGGCGGTCTGCAGAAGATCGGTCATGCTGGCCGCCACCCACGGCGCGACCAGCACGCGGCTGGTATCGTCCTTGTGCTCATACAGCACCTCGCCATCCGCCGTGGTGACCTTGAGGATGCCGTAGGGCGTCACCGCGACACCCTTGCGCGCCACCGAGGCGAAGGCACGGGTCATGTCCACCAACCGCACTTCGGACGTGCCGAGCACCATGGAGGGGTGGGTGTTGATCGTCGTCGAGATGCCGAAGCGCCGCGCCATGTCGGCCACCGACGGGAAGCCCACCTCCATGCCGAGCTTCGCGGCCACGGTGTTGATCGAATAAGCAAAGGCGGTGCGCACGTCGACATCGCCCACATTGCGGCGATTATCGTTGCGCGGGCTCCAGCCGTTGATGGTGACGGGGCTGTCATTCACCGGCGTCTGCGGCGTGTAACCGGCCTCCAGCGCGGTGAGATAGACGAACAGCTTGAACGCCGAGCCGGGCTGGCGCTCGGCTGTGGTCGCACGATTGTAGTTGGAGCTGATATAGTCCAGTCCGCCGACCATCGCCCGCACCGCGCCATCGCGGTCGAGACTCACCAGCGCGCCCTGCGCGCCTCCGGGCACATTGGCCTTGATCGCCGCCACCGCCGCGCGCTGCAACTTGAGATCGATGGTCGTATAAACGTCCAGCGGTTGTTCGCGCTCGTCGATCAGATTGTCGAGCTGCGGCAGCACCCAATCGGTGAAGTAACGCACGCTGTCCTGCGCCTTTTCCGGCGTCATGTGGACACTCGACAGGTCAACCGCGGCGCGTTCGGCGCTGGTGATGTCGCCATTGGCCTCCATCACGTCCAGCACGACGCCGGCGCGGCCGGTCGCGGCCTCGACATCCGCCGTGGGCGAATAATGCGAGGGCGCCTTGACGAGACCGGCGATCACCGCCGCCTCCGCCAGATCCAGCGTGGTGGCACTGTGGCCGAAGAACTTGCGGCTGGCCGCGTCGACGCCATAGGCGCCACCGCCGAAATAGACCTTGTTCAGATAGAGTTCGAGGATCTGCTGCTTGCTGAACTTGCGCTCCATCGCCAGCGCGAGGATCATCTCGCGCAGCTTGCGCCCGGCCGAATAACTGTTGTTGAGGAAGATGTTGCGGGCGAGCTGCTGGGTGATGGTGGAGGCGCCCTGCAGGCGCCGCCCCTCGCCGCGCCGCACATAGCCGACCCACACCGCGCGGGCGAGGCCGATGGGATCGACACCCGGATGCATGTAGAAGCGCTTGTCTTCCACGGAGACGAGCGCGCGCGTCATCACCTCCGGAATCTGCCCGGCGGAGAGCCAGCGGCCATAGCTCGGCCCGAGCGAGACGATCACCGTGCCGTCTGCCGCGTGGACACGGATCATCTGGCCGTTGGGCGAGCTTTTCAGTGCATCGAAGCTCGGCAGCGACTGCATGGCGATGACCACCGCGACGACCAGCGCGATCAAGCCGGCGACGCCAGCAGCGATACCGATCTTGAGGAAGCGGACGGCCCAGAGCCGCATACGGCTCACCGACTTCGTTCTGGCCATGCCTTGCCTTGCTCCGCCCTCATATTGCGCATGCCCTAGAAGCGCCCCCCACGTTTACAGTGTCTGAACAATTAGGCCTGAATGCCGGGAGAGCTGAAGAGCGTCAGCCCTCGTCCGGCTCGAACACGAGCGAGGCGCTGTTCATGCAGTAGCGCAGCCCGGTGGGCGCGGGCCCATCCGGAAAGACATGGCCGAGATGCCCCTCGCAGCGCGCGCAGCGAATCTCGACCCGCCGCATGCCGTGGCTCGAATCGACCAGTTCGCTCACCGCTTCGGCGGTGATCGGCGCGGTGAAGCTGGGCCAGCCCGAGCCGCTCTCATATTTGCGGGTCGACTCGAAGAGAGGCAGGCCGCAACCGGCGCAGTGATAAATGCCGGCGTCCTTGTTGGCATTATAGGCGCCACTGAAGCGCGGCTCGGTGCCATGCTCGCGCAGGATGTGATATTGCTCGGGCGTAAGACGCTCGCGCCATTGGGCTTCCGTCAGATTGAGCTTTTCCATGCCCTGCATATCGGACGCGCGAGGGATGACGTCAACGGGCGGCGAGGGAATGGCGGTCGCTCGGGCAGGGATTGCGGGGCCGGATGGCGATCCTCGATCAGGAAAAACATCCCGGCACGAACGGTGGGAGGGGACGCAGGCGCAGCAATGCCTTCTGAGCGCCGCCGCACGGCCCACACTTGTCCGCCCGCGATATAATCGCCAACAGATAGGGCACTTTTTCTTCACTCCGTGCATAGAGGGTGCATGAGCGCCGAAACGACCGCCCCTCCTCCGCCCGCCCCGAGCCCTTTCTCGCTGCCGATCTTCCGCGCGGTGTGGACCGCCAGCATGATCTCCAATTTCGGCGGGCTGATCCAGGCGGTCGGCGCATCCTGGACGATGGCCGCGATCGGCGCATCGCCGCAGATGATCGCGCTGGTGCAGACGTCGACCAGCCTGCCGATCATGCTGCTCTCGCTGTGGGCCGGCGCGGTGGCCGACAATGTCGATCGGCGCAAGGTGATGCTGACGGCGCAGTGCTTCATGCTCACCGTGTCGCTGGTGCTCGCGCTTGCCGCCTGGCTCGGCCTGCTGACGCCGTGGCTGCTGCTCTCGCTCACATTCCTGATTGGCTGCGGCACGGCGATGAACTCCCCGGCCTGGCAGGCATCGGTTGGCGACATGGTGCCGCGCGCCGCGCTGCCGAGCGCCGTCGCCTACAACAGCATGGGGTTCAACATCGCGCGCAGCGTAGGCCCGGCGCTTGGCGGCGCCATCGTTGCCATCGCCGGCGCGGCGGCCGCCTTCTTCATCAACGCGATCAGCTATATCGGCCTCATCGCCGTGCTGTGGCGCTGGCGGCCGGTGCGGCCGGAGCGGGTGCTGCCGCGCGAGCGGCTGGGCATGGCGATCGGCGCGGGCGTCCGCTACGTCGCCATGTCCCCCTCGATTCGCCGCGTCATCGTGCGGTCCGCTCTGTTCGGCGTGGCCGCCAGCGCGATCCCCGCGCTGATGCCCCTCGTGGCCCGCGACGTCGTGCGCGGCGGCCCGCTGACCTATGGCCTGCTGCTCGGCTGCTTCGGCCTCGGCGCGGTGGGCGGCGCCTTCTCCAGCCGGTGGCTGCGTGCGCGCTTCTCGACCGAAGGCGTGGTGGCGATCGCCGCCCTTGCCGTCGCGATCGGCGCGAGCGCGACCGGGGTGAGCCGCTATCTGGGCCCCTCCCTGTTGGCGCTGGTACTGGCCGGTGCCGGCTGGGTGATCGCGCTCTCCACCTTCAACGTCAGTGTGCAGATGGCCTCGCCGCGCTGGGTGGTGGCGCGTTCGCTGGCGCTCTACCAGATGGCGGTATTTGGCGCGATGGCGGGCGGCAGCTGGCTGTTCGGCGTGATCGCCGACAGCCACGGCGCGGTCAACGCCCTTCATGTCGCCGCCGTGCTGCAGATCGCCGGCATGGCGGCGGGGCTGCGCTGGCGGATGCCGGCGATCGGCGATGCCAATCTCGACCCGCAGGACCGCTGGCGCGAACCGGACACCACCGTCCCGGTGGAGGGGCGCAGCGGGCCGATCGTGGTGACGATCGAGCATCGCATCCCGGAGCACAACATCCCCGCCTTCCTGTCGGTGATGAACGAGCGGCGCCGCATCCGGCTGCGCGATGGCGCGCGGGGCTGGACGCTGATGCGCGACCTCGCCGACCCGCAGCTATGGGTGGAACGATACCATGTGCCAACCTGGCTCGACTATGTGCGCCACAACCAGCGCCGTACGCAGGCCGACGAGGAAAACAGCCTGGCGCTGCGTAGCCTGCGGCTCGAGGGTAGCGAGCCAGTGGTCCACCGCATGATCGAGCGGCAGACCAGCTTCCTGCCGTTCCATGGACCGGAAGGTCCCCGCGAGATGGCCGGTCCGATGACCGACCCGACGCGCTCGAACTAGACGGCGGAAAGCGAGGGGCCGGGCGCGCTCCTCATTGCCTTGGGCTCCGCTTTGGCAGGCGGGAGCGACGAGGGGTGAGCGGATCGTCCGTCGGAACGGGAGCCAGCCGGACCTGGCTCGACGTGGCTCGACCCGAACCGGAGCGGCCCTACCCCCGCGCCTTCACCCTGGCACGCCAACCGTGGAGGAGCGGCTCGGTATAGCCGTTGGGCTGGGTGAGCCCCTCGAACACCAGCGCGCGGGCGGCCTGATATGCCATGCTCTCCGGGTTGCCGGCCATCGGTGTGTAGAGCGGATCGCCGGCGTTCTGGGCGTCGACCTTGGCGGCCATCTTCTCGAACGCGGCATCGACCTGCGCGGCGGTGCAGACGCCGTGGAGCAGCCAGTTGGCGATGTGCTGCGAGGAGATTCGCAGCGTCGCGCGGTCTTCCATCAGGCCGATGTCGTTGATGTCCGGCACCTTGGAACAGCCGATGCCCTGATCGACCCACCGCACGACATAGCCGAGAATGCCTTGCGCATTGTTCTCCAGTTCGGCGCGCACCTCGTCGGCCGACCAGTTGGTGCCGGGCGAGACGGGGATGGTGAGCAGATCCGCCAGCGGGGCGACCGGTTCACTTGCCCGCTCCGCCTGACGGGCGGCGACGTCCACCAGATGATAGTGGGTGGCGTGCAACGTCGCGGCGGTCGGCGAGGGGACCCAGGCGGTGTTGGCGCCGCTCTGCGGATGGCCGATCTTCTGCGCCAGCATGTCCGCCATCCGGTCCGGCGCGGCCCACATGCCCTTGCCGATCTGTGCGCGGCCCGCGAAACCGGCGGCAAGGCCGATCTGCACGTTGCGATCCTCATAGGCCTTGATCCACGCGGCGCTTTTCATGTCGCCCTTGCGGATCATCGGCCCGGCGCGCATCGAGGTGTGGATCTCATCCCCCGTGCGGTCGAGGAAGCCGGTGTTGATGAACACGACCCGGTCCTTCACGGCGTGGATGCAAGCGGCGAGATTGGCGGAGGTGCGCCGCTCCTCATCCATCACACCGACCTTGAGACGGTGACGCTCCAGCCCGAGCAGATCCTCGATCGCGTCGAACAGATCGTTGGTGAAGGCGCACTCCTCCGGCCCGTGCATCTTGGGTTTGACGATGTAGATGCTGCCGGTGGCGCTGTTGCGGAGCGTGCCGCCGCCGTTGACATCATGCAGCGCGATCAGGGTGGTGACGATGCCGTCGAGAATGCCCTCCGGCGCCTCATGGCCATCGGGCAAGCGGATGGCGGGCGTCGTCATGAGATGGCCGACATTGCGCACGAACAGCAGGCTGCGGCCCTTGAGTGTGATCGATGCGCCATCCGGCCCGGTGACATGCTTGTCCGCCGCCAGCCGGCGCGTCATCGTCTTGCCGCCCTTCTCGAAGGTCGCCTCAAGATCACCCTTCATCAGGCCGAGCCAGTTGGCATAGGCCGCTACCTTGTCCGCCGCATCGACCGCCGCGACCGAATCCTCCAGATCGACGATGGTGGACAGCGCCGCCTCCAGAATCACGTCTGCAATGCCAGCGGGGTCGTCGCGGCCCACCGGATGATCGCGGTCCACGACGATCTCGATGTGCAGGCCGTTGTTGCGGAAGACACGGCTCTTGCCGCTCTCGCCAACATATTGCGCCGGGTCGGCCAGCGCGATGGCGGCGGGATCGCGCAGATCCGCCCAGCTCCCCGACGCGAGCGGCAGCGCCGTGTCGAGAAACGCCTTGGCCCAGGCGATCACCTGCGCACCGCGCGCCCGGTCGTAGCCGCCGGGTTGCACCACGCCGGGCAGCGCATCGGTGCCGTAAAGTGCGTCATAAAGGCTGCCCCAGCGGGCATTGGCGGCATTGAGCAGGAAGCGCGCGTTGAGCACCGGCACGACGAGTTGCGGCCCGGCCATGCTCGCCAGCTCGGCATCGACATGGTCCGAGCCGATGGCGAAGGGCGCGGGCTCCGGCACCAGATAGCCGATCTCGCGCAGGAACGCCTGATAGGCCTCCGCATCGACCGGCTGGCCGGCGCGCGCCTCGTGCCAGGCGTCGATACGCGCCTGCAGATCGTCGCGCCGGGCGAGCAGAGCGCGGTTACGCGGGGCGAAGCGCGCGAAGATGTCCGCCACGCCCTGCCAGAAGGCGTCGGCCGCGATGCCGGTACCGGGCAACGCCTGCGACTCGATGAACGCGACAAGCTCCTGCGCGACCGAGAGGCCGGCGCGGTCGACCATCTGTCCCATCGCCCGCTCTCAGCCCTGCACCCGCAGGCCGGCGGCGGCAATGCCCGCCAGCGCGGCCAGCTCATCATTGTCCGACGTGTCGCCGGTGACACCGACCGCGCCGATCGGCGTGCCGTCCGCAGCGACCACGATAACCCCGCCCGCCGCCGGAATGACCGGATGCGGCGCCGAGGCGGCAAAGGCGCCGATGAACCACGGCCGCTCGACCGCCATGTCGCCGACCTTGCGGGACGAGACGCCGAGCGCCAATGCGCCGGCCGCCTTGCCGATGGCGATCTGCGCGCGGGCGAACGAAGCCGTGTCGCCACGCTGGAAGGCGATCAGGTGCCCGCCGGCATCAACCACCGCGACGCTGAGCGGCTTGAAGCCGAGTTCCCGGCCCTTGGCAAAGGCACCGGCAATGACGGCATTGGCGTGGTCTAGCGTAATCTGGCTCATCTTCCTCTCCCAATGGCACGGGCGCGCCCGGACGCCGCCCGGATATGGCCCCTCGCATAGCGGGCCGAGGCCCGACGCGGAAGAGAATTATTCGAATTCGCATGATAAGTGTTGCCGAATAGTTTTCTCCGCGACCGACCATCCGGGCGCTGTGGCGGCGCGCCGTCAGCGGCCCTCATGTGACTTGCCAGCGCGCCGCAACCGGCGGGATAATAGCAGCCCGGGACATGGGCCGCGAGCGTTGCCGCTCCGCCGTTGGGCGGTGGACAATGAGGACGCCGATCCGCCCCGCGCCATGCAGGGTGCACAAACGATTCGAATTGACTATGGGCGGGCCTTTCCTTCGGCCCCGAGACATTCTGAGAGGACGCCATGACCGACACGACGCTGATCGCCACCATCGACGCCGCCTGGGAGGACCGCGCCAATATCGGCCTCACCACCATGGGCGAGGTGCGGGCCGCAGTGGACAAGGCGCTGCGCCTGATCGACAGCGGCGAGGCACGCGTGGCCGAGCCGACCGCCAACGGCTGGCATGTCAACCAGTGGCTGAAGAAGGCGGTGCTGCTTTCCTTCCGCCTCAACGATAATGCGCTGATCTCCCACGGGCCGGGCGGCGCCCACTGGTGGGACAAGGTGCCGAGCAAATTCTCCGGCTGGGGCGAGGCGGAGTTCCGCGCCGCCGGCTTCCGCGCCGTGCCGGGCAGCATCGTGCGCGCCGGCGCCCATGTCGCCCGCAACGTCATCCTGATGCCGAGCTTCGTCAACATCGGCGCCTTCGTCGACGAGGGTACGATGGTCGACACCTGGGTGACGGTGGGGAGCTGCGCGCAGATCGGCAAGAACGTCCACCTTTCCGGCGGCGTCGGCATCGGCGGCGTGCTGGAGCCGCTGCAGGCGGACCCGGTGATCATCGAGGACGATTGCTTCATCGGCGCGCGCTCGGAAGTGGTCGAGGGCGTGCGCATCGGTAAGGGCTCGGTGCTTTCGATGGGCGTGTTCATCAGCCAGTCGACCAAGATCGTCGACCGTGCCACCGGCCAGATCCACATCGGCGAAGTGCCGCCCTACTCGGTCGTCGTCCCCGGCGCGCTGCCCGGCAAGCCGCTGCCGGACGGCACCCCCGGCCCGAGCCTCTCCTGCGCGGTGATCGTCAAGACGGTCGACGCACAGACCCGTTCCAAGACCGCGATCAACGACTTGCTGCGGGACTGAGGGCGCGCCCCCGCGGCGCGGAGGCGGCTTGTCGCGCCGTACGGCGCTGTGCGCGCTCGACAGCCATCGAGCCCGCCTCTATCCCGGGCAGCGCGGCTCTGGAACAGAGCCGTGACTGCACGGGGAGAGGTCATGCAGCTTAAATTCACGTCGTTTTCCTTGGCGATTCTGGCCGCGTCGCTGGGCGCCGGAGTGGCGCTGGCGCAGGGCGCCGGGGCCGCGCCCGATCGTGCGGCGCGCTATGCCGCCTTGGCGGAGCTGCCGGCCTTCGAGGGCGTGTGGCAGGCCGATCGCGGCTCGGTCACCCGGCTGCGCGCGGCTGAAGGCGACGCACCGCTGACGGCGCAGGCGCGCGCGGTGGTGGATGCCTACAACGCCGCCAAGGCGGATGGCCGCAACACCCAGACCGAAGGCGCCAACTGCATGCCGGTGGGCCTGCCGGGCGCGATGCGCTACCCCTATCCGATCGAGATCATCTACTCGCCCGGCAAGGTGAATATCGTCATCGAGACGCACAGTCAGGTGCGCGCCATCCATACCGACGGCCGCGCCCTGCCGGAGGACCCCGACCCGCTGTTCAACGGCACCTCCGTCGGCCATTGGGACGGCAATGTTCTGGTCGTCGACACGATCGGCCTCTCGCCGCAAATCTCGCTGATCGCCGGCTTGCATGCCACCGAGAACACGCGGATTCGCGAGCGCATTCAGCTCGAAACGCCGGAACGGCTGGTGATCGAGACGACGATCACCGACCCGGCCCTGTTCACCGCGCCGTTCGTCACCACCATGGCCTACAAGCTGGAGCCGGACTGGGAAATTCGCGAATATGTCTGCCAGGAGAATAATCGGGACGCCGCCGATGCCGAGGGGCGGCCGAGCATGGACCTGGGCCTTGGTGCGCGCGACTGACCTGTGCCCCTTGACCGTGGCGCGGGCGGGGAGGTGACGATGCGGATCAGGCTGGCGACCCTGGCGGACCTCGACACGCTTGCCAGCCTGTTCGACGGTTATCGGCAGTTCTACCGGCAGGCGCCGGACCGTGCCGGTGCGCGCGCTTTCCTCGCCGCGCGGATCGCTCGGGGCGACTCTGTCATCCTGCTTGCCGAGGACGACACAAAGGAGGAGGACGGCGGCGCGCTGGGCTTCACCCAGCTCTATCCCGCCTTCACCTCGATGGGCATGAGGCCGATCTTCATCCTCAACGACCTGTTCGTGGCGCCGCAGGCCCGCCAGCGCGGTGTCGGCAGCGCGCTGCTGCGAGCGGCGGCGGACCATGGCCGCGCGGCGGGCGCGGCGCGGCTCACCCTCTCCACCGAGCTCGACAATCTTGCTGCGCAACGCGTCTATGAGGCGAATGGCTGGGAGCGCGAGACGCGGTTTCTAAGCTACACTCTCGCGCTGGGCTGAGCTCGGCTGCGGCGGTTCACGCCGCCAGCATCCGGCGCATGTCGAACCCGCTCGGCTCCTGGAACAGGCGCAGGCCGAACTCGCCTAGGACCGCAAGCAGATGGTCGAAAATGTCGGCCTGGATACCCTCATAGGCACTCCACGCCGTGGTGCTCGTGAAGCAGTAGATTTCCAGCGGCAGGCCCTGCGGCGTTGGCTGAAGCTGCCGCACCAGCAGGGTCATGCCCTGCGCGATATCGCCATGCGCGCGCAGATAGGCGATGACATAGGCCCGGAAGGTACCGAGGTTGGTCACCCGGCGGCTGTTGATCGGGTGGTGCCCGCCTTCTGCCAGCGAGGCGTTCCACGCATCCAGTTCCGCCTGCTTCTGGTCCAGATAGCTGTCGATCAGCGCGAAACGGCGCAGCCCCTGCCGCTCCTCGTCGGAGAGGAAGCGCACGCTCGTCTGGTCGATCAGCAGCGAGCGCTTGATCCGCCGGCCGCCCGATTCGGTCATGCCGCGCCAGTTCTTGAAGCTCTCGCCGATCAACCGGTAGGTCGGGATGGTGGTGATCGTCTTGTCCCAGTTCTGCACCTTCACGGTGTGCAGGGCGATGTCGATCACGTCGCCATCGGCATGGAGCTGCGGCATCTCGATCCAGTCGCCGACGCGCAGCATGTCGTTGGAGCTGAGCTGGACCGAGGCGACCAGCGACAGGATGGTGTCCTTGAACACGAGCATCAGCACCGCGGCCATGGCGCCCAGGCCGGAGAGCAGGAGCAGCGGCGACTGATCCATCAGCACCGCGACGATGAGGATGGCGGCCGCTGCGAAGAGCAGGATCTTGACGACCTGGAGATAACCCTTGATCGGCCGGCTCGCGGCGTCCGGGCGGCGCAGATAGAGCGCATTGACCAGATTGAGGGCAGCGTTGAGCGCCAGCACGATGGTGAGAATGATGACCGCGCTGGCAACGTTGCGCGCCACCGTGACGAGGCCCGCCGGCAGATGCGGCACTGCCTCTATCCCACGCGATACGATGAGCGCGGGGACGATGCTCGCCAGCCGGGTGACGATGGGGGCCGGGGCGGAGCCGTCGATCGGCAGGACGCGCACGACGAGGCGCCGGAAGACGGCCTTGACCAGCAGGTGGGCGAGCACCGCAACCAGCGCAAGCGCCCCGAGGGCGATCAGCGATTCTGCCCATGGCGGAAGCGTGGCGAGGGAAACCTGGGCGGGGGAGAGTGCGGTAGACTGGTCCATGTGATGCCAATCCCGCCCGTGTTCGGGCAGGTCTACGATCCTGTTTTTCCAATGGATCATCATCCCCTGCCCACCTTGGCCGGCCGTGTCAAACCACCTGCGACCAGCACATGTGCGGCGATGAACCACGACCGGGGGACAGGGTGGCCGCGCCTGGCCCCGCGCATTTGATTTCCCCTCGCGCCTCGCGCTCCCTATATCCCGCCCATGGCATCCCCGAAAAAGCCCGCCCGCGTGAAGCCCGCCGGGTTCCCCACCCGTCAGCAGATCCTCGATTTCATCTCCCAGTCCGACCAGCCGGCGGGCAAGCGCGAGATCGCCAAGGCGTTCGGCCTCAAAGGGCAGGAGAAGATCACACTCAAGGCGCTGCTACGCGACATGGCGGACGAGGGATTGATCGACATCGGCCCGGCGCGCGCCTTCCACAAGATGGGCGGCGTGCCCAAGGTGACGGTGCTGCGCGTGGTCGACACCGAGGGTGGGCAGGTGATCGCCGTGCCGGAGCGCTGGGAAGCCGAGGGGATCCCCCTTCCCCGGCTGCGCGTGATGGAGCGCGGCAAGCGCGGCGCGTTGGGCGTGGGCGACCGCATCCTCGCACGCACCGAGGAGGCCGGCAAGGGCTGGATCGCCCACCCGATGAAGAAGCTGGCCGGCGCCGCGGAGCAGATGCTGGGCGTGGTGGCGAAGGACGAGCGCGGCCGGCTGATGCTGCGCCCGGTCGACAAGCGGATCCGCCGTGAGACACCGATCAGCGAGGCCGGCGAGGCGCAGCCGGGCGACCTCGTGCTGGCCGAGGCGAGCGGCCGCGCGCAGCGGCTGAGCGCGCGCGTGACGGACGTGCTCGGCGACCCGTTCCTGCCGCGCAGCTTCAGCCTCATCGCGATCCACAAGTTCGGCATACCCGACGCCTTCCCCGAGGAGGCCGAGGCGGAAGCCGCCAGGGTGCACGACCTGCCGATCCACGCCGACCTGCGCGAGGATCTGCGCCACCTGCCGATTGTCGCGATCGACCCCGTCGACGCGCGCGACTTCGACGACGCGGTGTGGGCGGCGCCGGACGACGACCCCGCCAATGAAGGCGGGTTCCAGGCAATCGTCGCCATTGCCGATGTGAGCTATTATGTCCGGCCCGGCGGCGCGCTCGACCGACAGGCGCGCAAGCGCGGCAACAGCGTCTATTTCCCCGACCGGGTGGTGCCGATGCTGCCGCACGCCCTCTCATCCGACATGTGCTCGCTACGTGCGGGACAGGACCGGGCGGCGATGGCCTGCCACCTGACCATCGACCGCCACGGCAAGGTGAAGGCGTGGCGCTTCACCCGCGCGACGATCCGCGTGGCGGCAAACATCCCCTATGAGCAGGCACAGGCGGCCATTGACCGGCGCGCGGGCAAAACGGCGCCGCCACTGGACGACCCGCGCTTCGACCCGGCGCTGGTCAACCGGATCGAGGCCGAGGGGCTGGTCGAGAGCGCGCTGGAGCCGCTCTGGGCCTGCTGGCGGTTGCTGGAAAAGGCCCGCGCGGCGCGGGACCCGCTCGACCTCGACCTGCCCGAGCGGCGGGTCGTGCTCGACGAGGCGGGGCGCATCACCAGCATCGCGGTGCGCGCGCGGCTCGATGCGCACCGGCTGATCGAGGATTACATGATCGCCGCCAACGTCGCCGCCGCCAAGGCGCTGGAGGCGAAGAAGGCGCCGGTCATGTACCGCATCCACGAGCCGCCGAGCCGCGAGAAGCTGGCCACGCTCAAGGATTATCTGGACACGTTCGACATCAATCTGGCGCTCGGGCAGGTCATCACGCCAAAGACCTTCAACCGCATCATCGCGCTGATCCCCGCCGATGCCGCCGCGCGGCCGCAGATCATGGAGCAGATCTTGCGCAGCCAGACGCAGGCCTATTACGGCCCGCGCAATCTGGGGCATTTCGGCCTCGCGCTCGGCAGCTACGCGCATTTCACCTCGCCGATCCGCCGCTATGCGGACCTGCTCGTCCACCGCGCGCTCGTCGAGGCCTATGGGCTGGAACTACCCGCGCCGCAGGACCGCGCGATCCCGAAAGGCACCCGCCTCTCATCCGAGGACGCGACCGATCTTGGCCCCATCGCCGAGCGGATCAGCCAATATGAGCGCCGCGCCATGGAGGCCGAGCGCGAGACGATCGACCGCTATGTCGCCGCCTTCCTCGCCGAGCGCGTGGGGCAGATCATGGCCTGCCGCATCACTGGCGTGCAAAGCTTTGGCTTCTTCGCCACGGTGGAGGAACTGGGTGGCGACGGGCTGGTGCCGGTCTCCACGCTGGGCGCCGAGCGCTTCTTCTACGATGAAGCAGGGCAAGCGCTGGAAGGCGAGCAGAGTGGCGAACGCTTTGCGCTGGGTGACCGCATCGACCTGCGGCTGGTGGAATCGGATCCGGTGAGCGGCGCGCTGCGCTTCGAACTGCCGGCGGGAGCGAACTTCCTTCCCATGCCCGCCGGCGGCGAACGGCGGCGGCCGGGTGGCCCACGCCCGATCCGGCGAGCGGGGCGACCGGCGAACATCCGGCATAGCGGGAGCAAGCGAGGGTCGGTCAAGCGCCGGTGATGGGGGCGATCAAAAAAGGAGAGAGATGATGTGGTGGAATAAGGGAACGTCCGCGTTGACGGCGGCGGTGGTTCTGGCGCTGGCGCCGGCGGGTGGGGCAATCGCGCAAGGCGCGCCGATGACGCAGCAGGAACTTGCCGACCGTGCGGCCATTCAGGATCTGTTGACGCGCTATTACAATAATTTCGGCGGCGGTGTCGAAAGCCGGGTGGCCGAATATTATACCGAGGATGGCGAGATGATCCTGGGGCAGAACAGCTATAAGGGGATCGAGGCGATCAAGGGCGCCTATGCAGCGGTGCCCGCGGATGCCCCGCAACGAAAATCCTTCGCGCTCAATATCCTGATCAGCAACATGCTCGTCACGGTGCGCGGCAACACCGCCACGGCGCGGCTTGTGTTCACGGAGACGACGACCGAAAAGCAGGGCGACCCGCCCAAGCTGCTGATTCAGGGGCGCGAATTCAACCATCTGGTGAAGCGCAATGGCCGCTGGCTCATCACCAAGCGCCAGATCATGGGGCCCAATGGCGTCCCCGAAGGCTGGAAGGACTGACTGCGACCGCGCAGGCGTTGCAGTTCATCGAGACGGGGAGGCAAACCATGTCCGCTTCCCCTTTTCTCGTTCAATCTGGCTTTGGAGGCGGCGCCTAGTCCCGATGCCGCCCGAAATCCGGGGCGGCGTCGTCCTGCCCCTGTTCGATGATCGAGCGGCGGATGGCGCGGGTCTTGGTGAAATGATCAAACAGGGCGTCGCCGTCGTCCCAGCGGATGGCCCGCTGGAGCTGGGTCAGATCCTCGGTGAAGCGCTGGAGCATCTCCAGCACCGCATCCTTGTTGGCAAGAAACACGTCGCGCCACATGGTGGGATCGGAGGCGGCGATACGGGTGAAATCGCGGAATCCGCCGGCCGAATATTTGATGACCTCGCCCTGCGTCACATTCTCCAGATCGCTGGCCGTGCCAACGATGGTGTAGGCAATGATGTGCGGCAAGTGGCTGGTGACGGCGAGCACGAGATCGTGATGCGCGGCATCCATGATCTCGACATTGGCGCCGACCTTCTTCCACAAATCCTCGACACGGGCGATGGCGACCGGATCGGTGCCTTCGGGCGGCGTGAGGATGCACCAGCGGTTTTGGAATAACGTCGCGAAGCCCGCTTCCGGCCCGCTATTCTCGGTGCCGGCCACCGGGTGCGCGGGCACCAGCGTCACGCTTGGCAGTGCCTCGCGAATCGCCGCGATGACGCTGCTCTGGCAGGAGGCGGTCTCCGAGAGGATGGCATCGGCGGGCAGATCCGCCGCGATTGCCTGTGCCACCGCCGCCATCGCACCCGGCGGAACGCAGAGCACGACGAGATCGGCATCCATCACCGCCGCGCCGGCGGTATCCGTAATGTCATCGCACAGGTCGATCCGGCGAGCGATTTCACGGACGGCGGGGTCGGCATCGTGGCCGGTGACGCGCGCCGTGGGCAGATAGGCACGCACGGCGTGGGCCAGCGACGAGCCGATCAGCCCCAGTCCAATGATGGTGATGCGCGAGAAGGGCAGCATCAGGCGCCGACGATCCGGCGCAGCGCGGCGATGAGGCCGGTCATCTGTTCCGCCGTGCCGATGGTGATGCGCAGGCCGTGCGGCAGCTCCTGCCCCGGCAGCCAACGGACGATATAGCCCGCCTCCATCAGCCCCTTATAGGCCGTCTCGGCGGAGACAGCCCCTTCGAACAGGACGAGGCTGAAATTGGCCTTGGACGGCACGACACGCAGCCCCTTGTTGCCGAGCGTGGCGATCTCCGCCTCGAATCGGGCGCGCCATTCCTTGTTGTGATCCCGGCTGTGCGCGATGAAATCCGCCGCGCCGAGCGCCGCCACCGCCGCCCGCTCCGAGCCGATGCCGAAGGAGAAAGGCGCGCGGATGCGGTGCATCGCGTCGATGATTTCGGCGCTGGCATAGCCCCAGCCGACCCGCGCCGAAGCAAGGCCGAAGATCTTGGAAAAGGTGCGCGTCACCAGCACATTGGGCGCGGTGCGCGCCAGGTCCAGCCCGCCATCGTCATCCTCGGGATCGAGATATTCGCTATAGGCCTGATCGAGCACCAGCAGGACGTGCGGTGGCAGACCGGCGTGCAGCCGGGCGATCTCGGCGCGGCTGCTGTAAGTGCCGGTCGGGTTGTTCGGATTGGCGATGAACACCATCCGGGTGCGCTCGGTGACGGCCGCGAGGATCGCGTCGACATCGGTCGCATAGTCCTTGTCCGGCGCGACCACCGGCGTCGCGCCGACGCGGCAGGTGGCAATGGGATAAACCGAGAAGCTGAAGCGCGGGAAGATCACCTCATCGCCCGGCCCGGCGAAAGCGCCGGTGACGAGGTGGAGCACCTCGTCCGAGCCGGTGCCGTAGATGATCCGCGCAGGATCGAGATTGTAATGGCCGGCCAGCGCATCGCGCAGCGCCGTGGCGGCCGCGTCCGGATAGATCTCCAACCGCTCGGCCGCCTCGCGATAGGCGGCCTTGGCGACGGCGGGCGTGCCGAACGCATTCTCGTTGGACGAGAGCTTGACCACCGCACGGCCGTCGTCAGTTTTCGACTTGCCCGGCACATAGGGCGCGATCGCCATGATCCAGTCCTTGGCTACGGGCGCGGCGGCGAGTCTTTGATCGGTCATGGTTCGCGCCTTTAGCGGGACGCGGGCAGCTTGGCAAAGGGCTGCCGGGATGGCCCTGTCACCCGTCGGCCCTAATGATCGCCGCTGCCGCGCTCGATCGCGGCCATGTCGTCATCCGAGAAGCCGAAATGATGACCGACCTCGTGGACGATGACATGGGTGATAAGGTCCTCCAGCGCGACGCCGGTTTCGACCCATTCGTCGAGCAGCGGGCGGCGGAACAGGCGGATGGTCGGAGCCAGTTCACCGGCATCCCACAGGCTCTGCTCGGTAAGCGGCCGGCCCTCATACAGGCCGGACAGTTCCCATGGGTCGGCGATGCCGAGATCGGCGAGAATCGCCTCGTCGGCAAACTCCTCGATACGCACGGCGATGCCCTCCAGATGGGTGCGGAACAGAGGCGGCATCGCGGCGATGGCGCGGTGGGCAAGCGCCGCCAGCGCGGCGGCATCCGGCGCGTAACGGATGGAGGATGGATCCGACGTCATGCCACGGCCCTGCGCTGGTTCAATGCCTGCTCCCTTGCGGTTGATGGCGGCACATTAGAGGCTGATCCGGGCGGAGGGAACGGTTCCCGTCGGGAAAGGGGCGGCGCGGCATGCTGCGACGGCGTTCGACACGGCCGTGCCGGCCCAATTGACAATCCCACGGCATCGGCCCAATCGCGGGAGCCATGTCCGCGCCCAACGCCCGCGCCGCGCCCGCCACCGACCAGCGCTTCGGCCTGCGCCGCTCCGTGCGCCTGCCCGGGCCGCTGCGGCTGGACAGCGGGGCGAGCCTTGCGCCCGTGGACATCGCTTACGAGACCTACGGCACGCTCGACGCGGACGGCAGCAACGCCATCCTCATCTGCCACGCGCTGACCGGCGACCAGTTCGTCGCCTCGCAGCATCCGGTGACGGGCAAGCCCGGCTGGTGGGTGCGCGCGGTGGGCGAAGGCAAGCCGATCGACCCGGCGCGGCACTTCATCATCTGCGCCAACGTCCTGGGGAGCTGCCTTGGCTCCTCCGGCCCGGCGAGTATCGACCCCGAAACCGGCGCACCCTATGCGATGCGGTTTCCGGTCATCACCATCGCCGACATGGTGCGCGCGCAGGCGATGCTGCTCGACCATCTCGGCATCGCGCAGGTCGCCGCGGTCATCGGCGGCTCGATGGGCGGGATGCAGGCGCTGCTCTGGCCGACCCTGTTCCCCGAGCGGGTACGCGCCTCCATCGTGATCGCCGCCACCTCGCGCCACAGCGCGCAGAACATCGCCTTCCACGAGGTTGGCCGGCAGGCGATCATGGCCGATCCGCGCTGGCGCGGCGGCGACTATTATGCGGATGGGGACGCGCCAACGGCGGGGCTCGCCGTGGCACGGATGGCAGCGCACATCACCTACCTCTCCGAAGCGGGGCTGACCGAGAAGTTCGGCCGCCGCCTGCAGGGGCGGGAAGCCAAGACCTTCGGCTTCGACGCGGATTTCCAGGTGGAGAGCTATCTGCGCCACCAGGGGATCAGCTTCGTCGAGCGGTTCGACGCCAACAGCTATCTCTACATCACCCGCGCAGCCGATTATTTCGATCTGGCGGAGGACCATGGCGGCAGCTTGGCCTCCGCTTTCGCACACACGGGCGCCCGCTTCTGCATCATCAGCTTCGATACCGACTGGCTCTACCCCACCCGCGAATCGCGCGCCATCGTCCACGCGCTGCACGCGGCGGGCCGTGAGGCGAGCTTCGTCGAGCTGTCCAGTCCCTTCGGCCATGACAGCTTCCTGCTCGAAGCGCCGGAGATGAACCGGGTGATCGACGGTTTTCTGCGGGCGGGCGAGCGGTGAGCACGGCACTGCCCGACGGCTATACCCTGCGCGAGGGCGCGGACGCGGTGGCAGCGCACGCCTATCTGACGCGCAGCTACTGGGCGGCCGGCATCCCGCTGGAGACGGTGCGCCGCTCGCTGGAGAACAGCTTTGCCCTCTCCATCGCGCATGAAGGCGAGCAGGTGGGGATGGCGCGCGTCATCACCGATTTCGCGACCTATGCTTACGTCGCCGACGTCTATGTGCTGGAGGAACACCGCGGCCGCGGCCTCAGCAAGGCGCTGATCGCCGGCCTGCGCGGTCACCCGCGCTTGCAGGGCTTGCGCCGCTGGGCGCTGTGCACGCAGGATGCACAGCCGCTCTACCGCCAGTTCGGCTGGATCGAATATCCCTATCCGGAGCGGATGATGACGCTCGACGACCCGCGGCTGCAGCCATGAGCGCGGACCATCCCCTCCGCTCCGACCTGGCCCTGATCGCCCGCCACATCACGCCCGGCGCGCGCGTGCTCGACGTCGGCTGCGGCGACGGCGCGCTGATGGCCGCGCTGCGCGACACCGCCGGCGCGGACGTGCGCGGCCTGGAGATCGACCCGGATAACGTCGCGGCGGCCGTGGCGCGCGGCCTGCCGGTGGTCCAGGGCGATGCCGACACCGACCTCGGCTATTACCCCGACCACAGCTTCGACTACGCCATTCTCAGCCAGACGTTGCAGACGACGCGGCGGCCGGACAAGGTGGTGGAGGAGCTGCTGCGCATCGGCAAGGAGGCATTCGTCTCTTTCCCCAACTTCGCGCACTGGCGCGGGCGGCTCTCGCTGCTGCTCGGCGGCCGCATGCCGGTGACCCGGCTGCTACCCCACCGCTGGTACGACACGCCCAACATCCACCACCTCACCATCGACGATTTCCGCGCCGTCGTGCGCGAGCGCGGCTGGCAGATCGACGGCCAGTGGTTCCTCAACGATGGGCGCGAGACCGGATCGGCCAACGCCAATCTGTTCGCCGAGCACGCGGTGTTCCTGCTGCGCGGCTAGCCCCTCGATACGCTCAGGGAATGGTTGGTCATTCGCGACGATGCGCGTCTGCCCGCCCCAGTGCTGCCGCGCGATCGAGACGCGGGCATGCGGGCAAACCAGACCATCCCGGGGGCAGGCCGCCGATCCATCGATGCGCACCCGCATGCTGCAGCGCACAAAGGCTGGCAAAATGGTCCGCGGGCGTGCATAGGGCCCGGCCAATATTGCGAAGATCAAATCGAGAAAGCCGCCACCCATGACCGGCGAGGTCAAACCCTTCCCGATGCACGACCGCGAGTTCGTCGCGCTGCTGGCGTCGATCATGGCGCTCAATGCGCTGGCGATCGACACCATGCTGCCGGCGTTCCCGGCCATGCGCGCATCGCTGGGCGTGGCCGACCCCAATGCGCTGCAGTACATCATCACCAGCTATCTGCTGGCCAATGCGGTGGGATCGCTGGTCGCCGGCCCGCTGGCGGACCGCTACGGACGCCGGCCGATGCTGCTGATGAGCATCGCCTTCGCCGTTGTTGGCGGACTCGCCAGCGCGCTCGCCACCAGTTTCGAGATGCTGCTCGCGATGCGCGCGCTGCACGGTTTCTTCGCGGCCGGGTTGGGCGTGCTCGCCGTCTCGGTGATCCGCGACCGGTTCGCGGGCGACCAGATGGCGCGGCTGATGAGCCTCATCATCATCATCTTCATGCTGGTGCCGGTGCTGGCCCCCTCCGTCGGCCAACTCGTGCTCACCGTCGCGAGCTGGCGCGAGATCTTCCACGTGCTGGCGGCGGCAGCGATGGCGGTGTTCATCTGGACCTGGCTGCGCCTGCCCGAGACGCTGGAGCCGGCCTATCGCCAGGCCATCTCGCTGCCTATCATCGCGCGCAACTGGAGCGCCGTGGCGAAGAACCGGCTGGGCTTCGGCTACATGGTCGGCGCGGGCGTCATGATGGGCGGCATGTTCGGCTTCCTCAACAGCGCCCAGCAGATCTTCTTCGACGTGTTTGACGCGGCGGCGATCTTCCCCCTCGCCTTCGCCTGCGTGGCGGGCTCGATGGCGGTCGCCAATTTCTCGAACAGCCGCATCGTCGAGCGATTCGGGGCGCGGCGCGTCTCGCACACCGCGCTGGTCGCGTTCATCCTCCTTAGTTTCGCCCAGCTCGCGGCAAGCCGCCTCGACCCCGAGCCGATGCTGCTGTTCCTGGTGCTGGTCGCGCTCAACATGGGGATGATCGGCTTTACCGGCTCCAACTTCAGCTCCATCGCGATGGAGCCGTTCGGCCATATCGCCGGCTCGGCCGCCAGCTTCCAGAGCTTCGCGCGGATGGCGTTGGCGACGCTGATCGGCGCGGCGACCGGCCAGCGCTTCGACGGCACCACCGAACCGCTGGCGGAAGGCTTCATGGTGACCGGCCTGATCGGCCTCGGCTTCATCCTGTTTGCCGAGCGCGGCCGGCTATGGACCCGCCCGCACCGGGCCGCCCTGCGCCCCAAGCCGCCCACGCCCTGACGGCGAGCCGGGCGAGGGCCCCGGCGATGTAGTCACTTTTAGAGAACGATTCGGACGCCTCCGCGTTGCGTGGGTACGCGGCGTGGCGCCGGCTTCTTTGCGCGCACATCATATAAAGATATCTTGATATAAAACTTTCTTTATATGATAGAGGTGTGGCGGCGGGCAGCAATGCCCTGCGCCGAACGAGAGGATTTCAGCATGACCAAGCCCCCCTTCCGCGCCGATCATGTCGGCAGCTTCCTGCGCCCCAAGGCGCTGATCGATGCGCGCGACGCTTTCGCCCGCGGCCAGATTGACCGCGCTACGTTACGCGCCGCCGAAGACACGGCGATTCGCGAGGTCGTCGCTTTCCAGGAACTGCTCGGCCTCAAGGCCATCACCGACGGCGAGTATCGCCGCGCATTCTTCCACACCGATTTTCTGCTCCAGCTCGATGGCATCGAGGAGAAGGGCGGCATGGAAGTGCAGTTCCACAACGCGATCGGCAAGGACGTGCATTTCGCCCCGCCCAAGATGGTCGTCACCGGCAAGATCGCCCATGCTCACGCCATCCAGCGCGCCGACTATGAATTTCTGGCGAGCGTGGTCAGCGAAACGCCAAAAGTCACCATCCCCTCGCCGACCATGCTGCACTTCCGCGCCGGACGTGAAGGGATCAGCGAGGCGGTGTATCCCGACATGACCGAATTCTTCGCGGACGTTGCCACCGCCTATCAGGCGGAGGTCGCCGACCTCGCGGCAGCCGGCTGCCGCTACCTCCAGCTCGACGACACCAACCTCGCCTATCTGTGCGACGACACGCAGCGCGAGAACGCCCGCAAGCGCGGCCTCGATCCGGACGACCTGCCGCGCCACTACGCCAAGATGATCAACGACGCGATCGCCACGGGGCCGGCGGACATGTTCACCGCCGTCCATCTGTGTCGCGGCAACTTCCGCTCGAGCTGGGCCGCCGAGGGCGGCTATGAGCCGGTCGCCGAGATCATGTTCAACGAGCTCGATATCGACGCCTTCTTCCTTGAATATGACGACGCGCGCTCTGGCGATTTCGCGCCGCTGCGCTTCCTTCCCAAGGGCAAGACAGTCGTGCTCGGCCTGGTCACCACCAAATTGGGCGACCTGGAAACCAAGGACGAAATCAAGCGCCGCATCGACGAGGCGGCGAAGTTCGCGCCCATCGACCAGCTTGCCCTCTCGCCGCAATGCGGCTTCGCCTCCACCGTGCACGGCAACGATATCGCCGTGGAACAGCAGGCCGCGAAGATGCGGCTGGTGCTGGAGGTGGCCGAGGAAGTCTGGGGCCACGACTGACCTGATTGCGGTTTAACGCCGGTTCCTCCCTGAGCGCGTCTCGGGGAGGATCTGCCCGTCCGCCCGCAAGGGGATGGGCGCTAGACGAAGCTGTAAGGATCCACATCCACGCTGACGCGCGTGCTGGCCTTCCAGTCTATGGTGGAGAGCCAGCCGCGCAGGATCGCTTGCAGCTCGACGGTACGGCGCGCGTGGACGAGCAGGCGATAGCGGTGGCGGCCGCGCAGCACCGCGAGGGGCGCTTCCGCCGGCCCATAGACCTCCAGCCCGTCGCGCTTGGGCGCGGCGTTGCCGATGCGGCGGGCCGTTTCCCTGGCCAGCGCGGCATCGGTATCGCTGACGATGATCGCGGCGAAGCGCCCGAAGGGCGGCGCATGAGCGGCGCGGCGGCTGGCGGTTTCGGCGGCGAAGAAGGCCGCCTCGTCGCCATCGAGCAGCGCGCGCATCACCGGCACGTCCGGCGCGCGGGTCTGGATGAAGACGCGGCCAGGCTTCTCACCACGCCCGGCCCGCCCGGAAACCTGCACGATCTGCTGGTAGGTGCGCTCGGCGGCGCGCAGGTCGCCGCCGTCCAGCCCGAGATCGGCATCAATCACGCCGACCAGCGTCAGCTCCGGGAAGTGATAGCCCTTGGTGACGAGCTGGGTTCCGACGATGATGTCCACCGCGCCGCCCGCCACGTCGCGCACGAAGGCGGCGGCGCGCGCCGGGGACCACAGCGTGTCCGACGTGACGATGGCGGTGCGCGCCTGCGGGAAGAGCGCCTTCACTTCGTCCGCGATGCGCTCGACGCCGGGGCCACAAGCGACCAGCGCATCCTCCTGGTTGCAGTCCGGGCAGGCGGTGGGCGTGGGAACGCTGTGGCCGCAATGGTGACAGGCGAGCCGGCGGGTCAGCCGATGCTCAACCATCCACGCCGAGCAATTGGGGCACTGGAAGCGATAGCCGCAATGGCGACAAAGGGTGAGCGGAGCATAACCACGCCGGTTGAGGAACAGGAGCGCCTGCTCGCCGCGATCCAGCGTCTCCTGCATCGCCTTGACCAGCGGCGGGGCGAGCCAGCGGCCGCGATCGGGCGGGTCGCGCGTCAGGTCGATGCCGATGATCTCGGGCAGCTCCGCGCCGCCGTAGCGCCCGGGCAGCTTGATCTCCTCATAGCGGCCGAGGTCCACCTGATGACGCGTTTCGATCGCCGGGGTGGCGGAGGCAAGCACGACCGGGCAATGCTGCATGAGGCCACGCATCACCGCCACGTCGCGGGCGTGGTAGCGCACCCCCTCTTCCTGCTTGAAGCTGGTTTCGTGCGCCTCGTCGACGACGATGAGGCCAAGATTCGGATAGGGCAGGAACAGCGCCGAGCGGGCGCCGACGACCACCCGCGCCTCGCCGCGCGAGATGGCGCGCCACGCCCGTCGCCGTTCCGACTGGCGCAGGCCCGAATGCCACGCCACCGGAGCGCAGCCGAAGCGCGCCGCGAAGCGGGTGAGAAACGGCTCGGTCAGCGCGATCTCGGGCAGCAGGACGAGCACCTGCCGGCCCTGCCGCAACGCCTGCGCGACCGCCTCGAAATAGACCTCGGTCTTGCCCGAGCCGGTGATGCCATCGAGCAGCACGGCCTGGAACTGCGCGGCGGCGACATGGGCGATGAGCCGGTCGGCAGCGGCCTGCTGCTCGCCATTGAGGGCGACATGGGCGTGATCCGGGTCCGGCTCCGGAAAAGGATGATCGGTGGACACCTCCACCGCCTCGAACGCGCCCTGCTTCACAAGGCCGCGAATCACCGCATCGGACACGCCGCCAATGGCCGCCAGCTCACGCACCAGTCCCTGCCGGTCGCCGATGCGCTCCAGCGCCTGCGCGCGCTGGGGGGTGAGCCGCTCGGGCAGCGCGCCGGTCGGGCGATATTCGATGACGGTGCGGCCGCCCTCCAGTGCGGACAGGGAGGAAAGCGCCATGCGCAGCACCGCGGCGATGGGCGCGAGATAATAGTCCGCCGTCCACTCGATGAGCCGGCGCAGCGGCGCCGGGAGCGGCGGCGCATCGATCAGGCCGAGCAGCGGGCGCAGGCGGTTGTCGCCAACCGGCGGCACATCGGGGAACGACTCGGCCTCCCACACCACGCCAACCATCGGACGCGGGCCGAGCGGCGCGACGACGATCTGACCGGGCTCGACCTGCATGCCCTGAGGGACGCGATAATCGAGCGGGCCAAGCGCTGCGTTGAGAAGGATGAGCCGGGCGCGCGTCATGCGTGCGGCCTTAAAGGGTTTTAGGCGCCGGAGGAAAGGGGCGGTGCGGACAGGGCTTGGCTGTCTGGCGCGGCCCGCGCGCCTGCGTGGGCCGGAGTCCGAGGCGATCGAGCGCGGCGGGCTGGCGCTGTGCGCCTGTTTTCACCGGGCCCGCCAGGCTTTGGCCAGAGGAGCGCCACCGGATCAAAGGCCGGGCTTGGCGTGGCTCGCCTGCGCGCGACACGAACGGGGGTGTAGCGATCACCCCATCGCCAAGCGCGCGACTCTCCGCCGTTCGCCTATTTTCCGAAGCCCTTGGGCGCGGCGTCGATCACGCTGATCTCGCTCGCGCCGATCTGTTGCACCTCCAGATTGCGTTCGGCGATGCCGACACGGTTGAAACGGAAGGCGCCGTCGATGCCGGCGAAGCCCTCCGGATCCCCGAGGCGGGCGGTGGGGAAAGCGGTGCCCGGCTTCCAGTCCGCCGCGATGCGCACGGCGAGCAGCACCGAATCATAGCCGAGCGAGGCCAGCCGATAGGGCGCGGCGCCGTAGGACGCGCGATATTTGCCGGCGAGGGTGCGGTAGAGCCCGTCCGACACGCTGGCGAACCAGGCACCGCGTAACGCGGGGTTGCCAACGAGCCCGCTCTCCGCGTTCCACAACTCGGTGCCGAGGATGCGCGCGTCGGCACCACCGCTGGAGCGGACCAGCGGCCCCGCCTGCAGGGCGATGCGGCCGGCATCGGCGATGAGCAGCGCATCATAGCTGGAGCTGGCGGCAAGGCGCTTGACGGCGGCCTGCACGGAACCGGCCGAGCGATCGAACGTCTCCATGGCGACGACGGTGCCGCCCGCCGCCTTCACCCGGCTGAGGAAGGCGCTGCCGGCGCGCTCGCCATAGACGCCCTTGGGCACCAGCGCGGCGAAATTGCTCAGGCCGCGCGAGCGGGCATAAGTGACGATGCGAGCGATCGACTGCTCGGGCATGTAGCCGAGCAGATAGACGCCGTTACCGGCCACCGCCATGTCGTTCGAATAGCTGATGATCGGCACGCTGGCCGCCCGCGCGATGGGCGCGGTGGCCTTCACCTCGTCCGCCGTGAGCGGGCCGAGAATCAGCTTGTTGCCCTCCGCCACGGCGCGCTGCGCGGCGGCGGCGGCGCCTTTGCCGGTATCATAGGTGGTGATGCGCAGCCGCTCGGTCTTGGTATCGAGCAGCGCCAGCGTGGTCGCATTGGCGATCGACCGCCCGACGCCGCTATTGGGGCCCGTCATCGGCACCAGCAACGCGACGCGGTGGCGCGCCGTATCGACCGGCAGGCCCTTGTCGAGGCCCGGCTCGGTGGTCTGCGGCGGCGGTGGCGGCGGCGCGGGTGCGCGCGGAACAACGGAGGAGCAGGCGGCGAGCAGCATCGCGCCCAGCAGCGCACAGACTTTCCCTAATGTCGGATGTCCGCGGCGCCCTGCCATGTCGAACCTCACTTGCCCCGCAAGGCCCCTCTCTGCCATGGCTACCCTCATGTCCGCTTCTCTCGCGCCCGGCCTATATATCGTTGCCGGCCCAATCGGCAACTTGTCCGATCTCTCGCCGCATGGCGCGCAGATTTTGCGCGAGGCGGATGTCGTCGCCGTGGAAGATACACGGGTCAGCGCAAAGCTGCTCCGTCATGCCGGCTCGGACCGGCCCATGGTGCCCTATCACGACCATAGCGACGAGCGGGTGCGCGCGCGGTTGATCGAGCGCATGGCGAGCGAGGCGGTCGCCCTGCTCAGCGATGCCGGCACGCCGCTCATCTCCGACCCCGGTTACAAGCTGGTGCGCGACGCGCGCGCCGCCGGGCGGGCGATCACCACCGCCGCCGGACCTTGCGCCGCCATCGCCGCGCTCACCCTCTCCGGCCTGCCGAGCGACCGCTTCCTGTTCATAGGCTTCCTGCCCAACAAGACCAAGGCGCGGACCGACGCGCTGGACGAGATCGCGGCCGTCCGGGCAACGCTGATCTTCTATGAGAGCGGGCCGCGCTGCGCCGCCGCGCTCGCCGACATGGCGCAGATGCTGGGCGACCGCCCGGCGGCGCTATGCCGCGAGATCAGCAAGGCACATGAGGAAGTGCTGACCGGCACGCTCACCGAACTGGCGGCCACGTGCGCAACGAAGGAGCCGCGCGGCGAGATCGTGCTCATCGTCGGCCCGCCGGGCGAGAAGCCCCCGGCCGGCGAGGATGAGGTGGAGGCCGCGCTCATCGAGGCGCTGACCCGCCTTTCCGCCTCACAGGCCGCCAGCGAAGTGGCGCGCGCGCTCGGCGCGGACCGCAAGGCCCTCTATGCCCGCGCCATGGAATTGAAGGGCAAGGCATGATGCGCACGCCGGCGCCGGCCCGCCTCGCCGCCGAGAAGCGCGGACGGCAGGGCGAACGGATCGCCGGCTGGTGGCTGCGCCTGAAGGGCTGGTCGATCCTCGCGCGGCGGGTGCGCACGCCGGCGGGCGAGGTGGACCTGATCGCCCGGCGCGGGGCCATGGTCGCCTTCATCGAGGTGAAAACCCGGGGGCGCGGTGCGGCGCTGGCGGACGCGATCGACGAGCGACGCCTCGTCCGCGTCGCGGCGGCAGCCGAGGCGCTGGCGGCGACCTATCTCCAGCCCGGCGACGACATGCGCATCGACGTCATGCTGCTTGCGCCGGGGCGCCCGCCTCGCCATCTGGAGAATGTCTGGCACGGCGGCTGACGGAATGGGCCGGAGGCATCGGACGATCACCACGGGCCGCTCCCGCCGGGCGGCGCAACGATAACAGGGGGATAGACCCGCATATGGCACTCAAGGTCGCGCTGCAGATGGACCCGATGGAATCGCTCAATATCGCGGGCGATTCGACCTTCGCGATCATGCTCGCGGGGCAGGCGCGCGGGCACCGGCTCTACCATTATCGCCCGGACGACATGACCTGGCGCGGCGGGCGACTGTTTGCCGAAGCGCGCGAAGTGACGGTGCAGCGTGTCGATGGCGACCATTTCCGCTTCGGTGCGGCGGTGCGGCTCGATCTCGGCCGCGATGTCGATGTCGTCTGGATGCGGCAGGACCCGCCGTTCGACCTCAATTATATCACCGCGACCCATCTGCTCGAACGGATCGGCGAGGAGACGCTGGTGGTGAACGACCCCGCCGCCGTGCGCAACGCGCCCGAAAAGCTTTTCGTGCTCGATTTTGCGCGGTTCATGCCGCCGACGATGATCACCCGCAGCCTCGCCGAGACGCGCGATTTCCTCGCCGAGCATGGCGAAATCGTGGTGAAGCCGATCTACGGCAACGCCGGCTCAGCCGTGTTCCGCATCGGCCCCGACGGCATGAATCTCGCGGCGCTGGTGGAACTTTTCGGCGAGATGTGGGTCGAATCCTTCATGGTGCAGGCGTTCCTCAAGGATGTGGCCAAGGGCGACAAGCGCATCGTGCTGGTCGATGGGGACGTCGCGGGCGCGATCAACCGCATCCCGGGCGAGGGCGAGTTTCGCTCCAACCTCGCCGCCGGCGGGTCTGCCGCCAAGGCCGACCTGACCCCGGAGGAGCAGGAGATCTGCGCCGCATTGGGCCCGGAACTGCGCAAGCGCGGGCTGTTGTTCGTGGGCATCGACGTGATCGGCGGCAAGTGGCTGACCGAGATCAACGTCACCTCGCCCACCGGCATCGTCGCCATCGACGCTTTCAACGGCACCGACACCAGCGCCATGATTTGGGACGCGGTCGAGCGGCGCCTCGGGGAACGAGCGGCCGCGCGGGGGGCTGGATGAGGCGTCCGGCTGGTCGAGCCGTTGCCGCTGGCGGCCTGACGCTTCCTGCACGGGTGATGGTAGCGCCTGAGCGAGGCAAGCGGTTGGATCGCCATCAGGTTTGGGCCCTGTGCAGCCTGGGTGAAAGCCGGACGGAACGCTTCGTGCTCGTGCGGAGGCAGGAGCCCAGGGCGACAGGGCCTTGCCGCCGGACCCTGTGCTCCCGCTTCCACGGGCGTACGTGCCGGCGCGATGGCACCCCCGGCGGAGGGCGACGCCCGGTTCGGCCGTTGCGGCCGATGAGTCCCCCGCGATGAGCGACTGGGTGGTGCGCCTGATCGACGCGGGCGGCTATTGGGGCATCATGCTGCTGATGGTGTTGGAGAATGTCTTTCCGCCCATCCCCTCAGAACTCATCATGGGGATTGGCGGCATCCGCGTGGGGCAGGGCCGCATGGAGATGGTGCCGCTGCTCATCGCCGGCACGATCGGCACAACCATCGGCAACGGATTCTGGTATCTGCTCGGCCGCACTGTCGGCATGGCGGGCATCCGACCGTTCATCCTGCGCTACGGCCGCTGGGTGACGCTGCACTGGCACAACGTCGAATGGCTCGACCGCTGCTTCGAGCGGCATGGCGAGAAAATCGTCTTCATCTTCCGCTTCCTGCCGGCCTTCCGCACCATCGTCTCGCTGCCCGCCGGCCTGTTCGCGATGAGCCCGCTGCGCTTCACCGTCTGGACCGCTGCGGGCGCGCTGATCTGGAACATCATCCTGGCGGGTTGCGGCTATTATCTCGGCGCGCGCTTCACCGAGATCGACGCGTGGCTGGGGCCGATCACCAATGTCGCCGTGGCCTTCATGGTGGCAGCCTATCTCTGGCGACTGGTCACATGGAAGAAGATCGAGCGTGCCGACGCGGGCATGGAGCAGCAGGACACGGGCGACCACGCCGCCCGATGACCGGCACGGAACGCCGATCCGCTAGCAGGCCTCGAGCACCATGTTGAAGGGGCCTTCCGTGGCGCGGCGGACGGTCTTGAAACCGCCCTCGCGGATGATGCCGGCCAGCCGCGCCTCGCCCGCCTGCGCGCCGAGCGCCTCGCCCACTTCCTGATCCAGCGAGGTCGGCACGCAGATCATCGTCGAGGCGTTGTAATAGAGCCGGCCGACAGGGTTCATATTCTGCGCGGGCGCATCGCCGGCGATCGGCTCGACGATCATCCAGTGACCGCCGGGCGCCAACAGGTCGTGCATATGCGCAGCACAGCCGCGCGGATCGCCCATGTCGTGCAGGCAATCATACATGGTGATGAGATCGAAGCCGTCCTCGGCAATCTCCTTGGCGTTTGCCACCTCGAATTGGACGCGGTCACCGAGCCCGTGCGACTCGGCATGGTGGCGGGCTTCCGCGATGGACGGCTCGTGGAAATCATAGCCGGTGAAGCGGCTCTGCGGATAGGCCTCCGCCATCAGCAGCGTCGAGAAGCCGACGCCGCAGCCGACATCGGCGACGTTGGCGCCCTTGCGCAGCTTTTCCTCCATGCCGTCCAGCGCCGGAATCCAGTTCTGCACGATGTTGTTCACATAGCCGGGCCGGAAGAAGGCGCCAGTCGCGCAGAACAGGCAGCCGGCATGATCGCCCCAGCGCACGCCCGACCCATTGCGGAAGCACGCCTCGACCTTGGGTTCCGCCTCGATCATCGCCGCGACCAGATCAAAGGCGCCGGCAAGGTAGACCGGGCTGTCGCGGTCCACGAACACCATCGCCTGCTCCGGCGAAAGGCTGAACCGCTCGGCTGCCTGATCATGGTCAACATAGCCGTTCGCCGCCTGGGCCAGCGCCCATTCTCGCACATAGCGCTCGTGCAGACCGCCGGCCTTCTTCGCCAGCTCAGCTGCGGTCACCGGCCCCTGTGCCAGCGCATCGAACAGGCCGAGGCGCAGGCCGAGGCGCACGGTCGGCACGCTGAGCGCGCCGCCGAGATCGCCGAGCATCTTGCCGATGAATTGATGTAATCTGGCGTCGTCCACTCCAGCCGCCATGGCGCCCTCCTCCCCCGGTACGAACCGGGCTCCGCGGAAAACAGGGGGCGTTTATACCATATCGCGCAGGGTTACGCGACGCCACGATCCGGCGGAAGGCGCGGCGGCAGGGCGCTTCGGCTCTTGACCCCGGCGGCTGTGGCCAGGCGCGATACTCAGGGGGCGGAGGCCGTGTACCGCTGGACGAGGGCGGCCTCGGCGCGCAGGCGCTCCGCCTCGTCCGGACGTCCGCATCGGGCGATGGCCTCCGCCGCGCGCTGGCGCTCCGCAATCTCGGCGAGGAGCACGGCGGACAGCGCCGACTCGGTCAAGACGAGGCGCGGCACTTCGCTTGCGCCGTCACCGAAGCGCGTGGGCAAGGCGGACTGGCCCGGCGCGACGGGCACCGCCTGCGCATTGTCGATGGCGGCAAGCAGCGTCCGCAGCACGCGCACCTCGTCGGCGGCGCGGGCCTGCATGGCGGCCTTGATGTCCGCGCGCAGGCGGTCCTTCAGGGCTTCGGCAGCGTCCGACGGCATGGCTCAGGTCTCCGCCCGGGGATGGGCATTGCGATAGACATCGAGCAGATGCGCGGCGTCGACGCGGGTATAGATTTGCGTCGAACTGAGACTGGCGTGGCCGAGCAGCTCCTGCAGTGCGCGCAGGTCGGCGCCCCGGCCCAGCAGATGCGTCGCAAAGCTGTGGCGCAGCGCGTGCGGCGTGGTGCGCTCGTGCAGGCCGAGCCGACCGCGCGCGCCCTGCACCGCGCGGCGGATGAGCGCGGGCGAGAGCGGCCCACCGCGCGCGCCCCGGAACAAGGGCGCCTCGCGCTCGGCGGGATAAGGGCAGAGCGCAAGATAATCCTCGATCGCGGCGCGGACCTGCGGGAGCAGCGGCACCATGCGCGTCTTGCCGCGCTTGCCGGTCACGCGCAGCACCTCGCCCAGCGGCAGCGCCGCGCCGGTGAGGCCGAGCGCCTCGCCGATGCGGAGCCCGCCGCCGTAGAGCAGCAACAGCACCGCCCAATCGCGCGCGCCGATCCAGCCGTCGCGCGCGCTCTCGGCGATGTCCTGCGCCAGCGCCACCGCCTCATCCGGGCTGATCGGGCGCGGCACGCCGGGCTTGACGCGCGGGCCGCGCATGACCGGGATCGCCGCCCCCGGCCCGCCGACGAAGCGCAGGAAGCCGCGCAGGGCGGACAGTTCGCGCGCAGCCGACGCGTTGCCGATGCCATCCACACGCCGCGCGGCGAGATAGGCGCGCAGATCGCCGGTGGTGAGTCGGGTGAGCGCGGCGCGGTCCGGCGTGCGGCCGTCCATCTCCGCCATCCAGGCGAGCAACCGCTCGGCGGTGGCCATATATGCCCGGACGGTATGGATGGAGCGCCGCCGATCAAGCGCGAGATGAGCGCGCCAGCTCTCGACCAGCGCGGCCGGGCTCTCCGGGTTCATGGCGCGTTCTGCACGGCAATGAGGCTTTGCCATAGCTCGATCAGGTCGATCGGGAACCATGGCTCGCTCTGGGCGGCGAGCGCCTGGGGCGTCCACCAGCGATGCGAGCGCATCATCCGCTGCTCCAGCGCCGTATGGCCGGCCGTGTCGATCCGGCATTCGTCGACGCGCACCGCGAAATAGCGCTCCTCGGCATCGACATGGACCCCCTCCAGCGAGACGAAATCCACGTGGCGCACCGCGACGCAAGGGCCAGGATCGCGCTCCAGTCCGGTTTCCTCGCGCAACTCGCGCCGCGCCGCCGCCTCGAAGCTCTCGCCCGGATCGACCGCGCCGCCCGGCGTGCACCAGAAGGGTGGCCGATCCGGCGGGGTGAAGCGGAACAGCAGCAGGCGACCGAGCGGATCGGTCACCAGCAGCCGCGCGGCGGGGCGCTTGGGCCGGCCGCTCATCGGCGCGCGCCCGGCCGCCCAGCGCGATACGGTGGCAGGCCCCCCTCCCCGCTCATGCGACCGGCTCGCTCACTCGCCCGGTGCCCGCGCACGGATGGCGAGCGCGTGGACCTTGTCGCGCAGCAGATCGGCCAGCGCCGCGTTGACCATGCGTTGGCGGGCGACGCGTGACTGGCCCACAAAGGCATCGGCGACGATCTCCACCGTGAAGTGGCTCTCGCCCGAGCCATCGTCCCCGGCGTGGCCGCGATGGTGCGCGCTGTCGTTGATGACGGCGAGATGCTGAGGGGAGAGCGCGGCGGTGAGGCGCGCCGCCATTTCCTGCCCGACGGGGCCTAGCGAAGGATCGTTCATTGCCCTTATATAGAGGCTTTGTTTCGCGCCGTCAGGAAGGATCGGCATCTTTTGCCCGACGATCACAGCAGCACCGGAACCAACCGCCGCCCCGGCCGCTTCCACGGCCGGGTGGAGGGCGCCTCCCGCACCTGCGCTTATGCCGGATGCGAGGAAACCGGCGAGTTCCGCGCGCCGCCGGAGGACCGGCTGCACGCACCCGACGGGCCGCCGCAATGGCGCTGGTTCTGCCTCGATCATATCCGCGCGTTCAACCAGCAGTATAATTTCTTCAAGGATATGAGCGCGGAGGAGATTCACGCGGCGCAGCGCCCCTATGCCGGCTGGGAGCGCGAGACGCGCGCCTTCTCCTCGGCGGCGGCGAGCGGCACCATGCCGCCGCGCTGGAGCGACTTTTCCGATCCGCTCGACGCGATCGGCGCGCGGTTCAAGGCGCGCATGGCGGAGATGGCGGCACGGCAGGACGGCAAGCCGCTCTCCAGCGAGGACCGTAGTGCCTTGAAAACGCTCGGCTTGCCGACCAATGCCGACCGCAAGGCGCTGCGCAGCCGCTATACCGAGCTGGTCCGCCGGTTCCACCCGGACCATAATGGCGGCGACCGACGGCACGAGAAAGCGCTGCAGGACGTGATCGCGGCCTACACCCATCTGCGCAAGGCACCAGCCTTCGCCTGAGCGCGATCCCGCCCAACGCCCGCTGGCGGACGGGCGGGAAAAGCCGCCGGTTTCACGCCCCGCTCCTGCCTTCTATCGACATTGCCTTCCCCAATCGGTTAGGGGCTGAAATGACTCGCAGGACAATGCCAACATGACCGACCTTCCCAACACCAATGCCGACATGCGCAGCGAAGTGCTGCTGGACGCCCCCAACCGGGTGGTGGATGCGCGCGCGACGTTCGGGGTCGACATCGACATGGAAGTGCCCGCCTTCTCCGAGGCGGACGAGCGCGTGCCGGACCTCGACCCGGCCTATGTATTCGATCCCGATACCACGCTCGCCATCCTCGCCGGCTTCACGCACAACCGCCGCGTGATGGTGCAGGGCTATCACGGCACCGGCAAGTCGACGCATATCGAGCAGGTCGCGGCGCGGCTCAATTGGCCATGCATCCGCATCAACCTGGACGCGCATATCAGCCGCATCGACCTGGTCGGCCGCGACGCCATCGTGCTGCGTGACGGTGTCCAGGTCACCGAGTTCAAGGAAGGGCTGCTGCCGTGGGCACTGCAACGCCCGGTCGCCCTCGTGTTCGACGAATATGACGCCGGCCGGCCGGACGTGATGTTCGTCATCCAGCGCGTGCTGGAGGCGGACGGCAAGATGACCCTGCTCGACCAGAACAAGGTGATTCGCCCGAGCCCGTGGTTCCGCCTGTTCGCCACCTCCAACACGGTGGGCCTGGGCGATACGACCGGCCTCTATCATGGCACCCAACAGATCAACCAGGGCCAGATGGATCGCTGGAACCTGGTGGTGACGCTCAATTACCTTCCAGCCGAGACCGAAGCGCGCATCGTCCTCGCCAAGTCTGGCGAGTATGATCATGCCGGCGGGCGCGAGGAAGTCGCCAAGATGATCCGCGTGGCCGACCTGACCCGGCAGGGCTTCATCAACGGCGACATCTCGACCGTGATGAGCCCGCGCACGGTGATCAGCTGGGCGCAGAATACGCTGATCTTCAAGGACATCGGCTTCGCTTTCCGCCTCTCCTTCCTCAACAAGTGCGACGAGGCGGAGCGGCCGTTGGTGGCGGAATATTATCAGCGGGTGTTCGGCAAGGACCTGCCGGAGAGCGTGGTCGGCGCGGCCCAGTAACGCCGTCCATCGCCGAGCGACGTCGTCGTGACCGGCGCGGCAACGCCCTTGCGCTCCGCGCACGAAACCCCCTAGCCATGAGGGATGGCCGGTGCGGCAGATCGCGCGCGGCTATTCCACGACGCGCCGCAGATCGGACGGGCGGCCGCCGACGCAGGGAGGACACCATGATCGTCATTGAGCGCATCAGCACCGGCGGGACCGCGCACCGCATCACGATCGGCCCGCACGAGCTCATCGCCGATATGACCCTGGATGAAGGCGGCGCGGCGGAGGGGCCGAACCCGCACGATCTCTATGATGCCGCGCTCGGCGCCTGCAAAGCGCTCACCATGCTCTGGTATGCGCAGCGCAAGGGCATCGCCCTGGAAAGCGTCCGCGTGGGCGTGGCGCGCGACGCCAGCGCCGAACGCGAGGGGCTCTACCGGCTGACCGCGCGCGTCGCCATCGACGGGCCGATGAGCCCGGAGGAGCGCGCAAAGCTGATCGAAGTCGCGGGCAAATGCCCGGTGCACAAGCTGATGACACAGGTGGAGACGCAGATCGAGACGATTGCGGTGGAACCCGTGCGCTAGCGGGCAGCGGGGCTGCCCCGGACGCTCAAAGCGCCTGTTTCCAGCCAAGCGCCGATCGCGGACGCACGATGCGCGGTGGTTGCGGGAGACTCCCGCCGCGTCCCACGCGCGACGGGAGCCTGTTCAGACAAAGCTGACGGTAACGTGGCTGCGGCGCAGGGTGACGCCGGCCAGACCCAGACCGGCGATCATCATCGCCCAAGCCGCCGGCTCGGGGAGCGGACTGGTGGGCGCCGCCGGTGCGACGACTTGGGACGCGGGAGCGGCGGCGGCCTCATAGGATGCCTCGGAGGCCGCCGCCTCACGCTGGTCGAAATAGCTGCCAAGCACCGAGTGGGTGAAGACATAGTCGCCACCGGCACCCGCCCCATCGCCGACAGCTCCGTTGAGAGCCTGAACATCCGTGAAACCGCGCACGCCGGCGATGCCGCTGAACAACGGGGCGGTACCCCCAGCCGTATCGACACTGAAGGTAAAGCCGCTCGGCGAAACATGCCCGCCATTGTGCAGCGCGTTGATGATCTGGCTGATCTGGCCATTGAGCGTGGTTTCGGCGCGCACGCCCTGAGTCGGCATCAGCGCGGCGGCCAGCAGAGCGGCAGCGAGCCCAGATTTACCGATCATGCTCATCGTCATCCTCAAATCAAAGCACGGGATCGAATGATCGCGGCGCCGTCCCTGCTCCGGCACTTAGGCACCGACCCCACAATCTGAAACGCGCTTAACCACGAATATGCGCGGCTGCTGGGACGCGTCTCGCTACGGGACGGGAGAAGGCGCAAATCTTAACGCGGCGTGCGAGAGGCGCCGCCAAGGCGAGAGCATGGCGGCGATCGCCCCCTTGACAGCGCGGCGGTGCTGGCCCAGCCCGTTGCGCCATGGCCGACCGCTCCCCGCTCGATCGTTTCAAGGACGTCCTCTCGGGCGCGTCGCGCGCGGTGGCGCGGGATCCGGAGGTGGACCTCAGCTTTTCCGCCGATACGCCCCATATCGCCGGCAAGCAGATCAAGGTGCCGGCGCCTACGCGCGGCCTGCCCGCCGATCAGGTGGCGCTCGCGCGCGGTTTCGCCGATAGCTTCGCACTCAAGCTGCGCTACCACGACGCGAAGCTGCACAACCGCCGCGCGCCCGGCGAGCCAGCCGCCCGCGCCGTCTATGACGCGGTGGAAGCGGTGCGCTACGAAGCGCTCGGATCGAAGAACTATCCCGGCATGCGCGCCAATCTGGCGGCCGCGCTGGAGATGCGGACCCAGAGTGACCCGATCACCCGCGCAAAATCCGCCGAGGAAGTGCCGCTGCAGGGCGCCGTGGCGCTCCTGCTGCGCGAGAAGCTGACCGGCGAAGCGCCGCCGCCCGAGGCCGAGCGCGGCATCGCCATGCTGCGCGATTGGATCGATGAGAAGGCGTCTGGCGACTTTGAGGCGCTGGCCTACCTGCTGGACGACCAGACGGCCTTCCAGGAAAAGGTGCTCTCCATGCTGGAGCATCTGGAGCTGGCGCACGCGGACGTCCCCCCCGAATCGCCCGAAGAGGACGAGGACGAGCAGGACGAGCAACAGGACCAGAGCGAGCAGGAGGAACAGCAGGAAGGCGAGGAGGAGGACCAGTCCCGCGCCGATGCACGCGGCGAAGACCGGGGCGAGACCAGCGACGAGACCGTGGAGGACAGCGGCGAGCAGGAGGAGGCCGACACGGACAATGAGGGCGACGGCGATGAAGGTGACGACGACGGCATCATGCCGGTACGGCCTAACCGCCCCTTCTCGGACATGCCGCCGGATTTCAACTATTCCGCCTACACCACAAAATTCGACGAGGTGGTGGGCGCGCTCGACCTGTGCGAGCCCGACGAGCTGACCCGGTTGCGCGGATTCCTGGACCAGCAGCTGGCGCCATTTCAGGGCGCGGTCTCCAAGCTGGCCAACCGGCTCCAACGCCGCCTCCTGGCGCAGCAGAGCCGGAGCTGGGACTTCGACCAGGAAGAAGGCCTGCTCGACGCGGCTCGGCTCGCACGCGTGATCGTCTCGCCGGCTCATTCGCTGTCCTACAAGGTTGAGCGCGATACCAACTTCCGCGACACGGTGGTGACGCTGCTGATCGACAATTCCGGCTCGATGCGCGGGCGGCCGATCGGCATCGCGGCGATCAGCGCCGACATCATGGCGCGCACGCTCGAGCGCTGCGGCGTCAAGACCGAGATATTGGGATTCACCACCCGCGCGTGGAAGGGCGGGCAGAGCCGCGAGCAATGGTTGGCCGCCGGGCGCCCGCCCAAGCCGGGACGTCTCAACGACCTGCGCCACATCGTCTACAAGCAAGCCGACGAGCCGTGGCGGCGCGCCAAGGTCAACCTCGGCCTGATGATGCGCGAGGGACTGCTCAAGGAGAATATCGACGGCGAGGCGCTGCTCTGGGCGCATAACCGGTTGATCGCGCGGCAGGAAGAACGGCGCATCCTGATGGTGATTTCCGATGGCGCGCCGGTCGACGATTCGACGCTCTCGGTCAATAACGGGACCTATCTGGAGCGCCACCTGCGCCAGGTGATCGCCTGGATCGAGTCGCGATCGCCGGTCGAACTGATCGCCATCGGGATCGGCCATGACGTGACACGCTGGTATAGCCGCGCGGTGACGATCATGGATGCCGAGCAGCTCGGCGGCGCGATGGTCGAGCAACTCGCTGCGCTGTTCGACAAGGATTGATATTGGCAATGGTGTGGATCCCGGCCACGCTGCTGGCGGCGTTCGCACAGGTTGCCCGCAACGGGTTGCAGGCGGGGCTAGTCAAGGAGATCGGCACGCTGGGTGCGACGCAGGTGCGCTTCATCTTCGGCCTGCCCTTCGCGCTGCTGATGCTGGCAGCCGGGCGCACGATGCTGGGCGAGGACGCGCCCACCTTCACCGGCACGGCGATGGGCTATGCGCTGCTCGGCGCGGTGGCGCAAATCGCCGCCACGGCACTGATGCTGATGGCCATGGCGCAGCGCTCCTTCGGCGTCGCTTATGCCTACATCAAGACCGAGCCGATCCTCGTCGCGCTGTTCGGGCTCGCGTTGCTGGGCGATCGGCTGGCCGCGATCGGCTGGGCTGGCATCGTCATTGCGACCGCCGGCATCCTGCTGGTGTCGATCGACCCGCGCCAGGCACGGGCGATCGTCACCGAGTGGCGGCCGATGGCGCTCGGCATCGCGGCGGGCGGCGGCTTCGGCCTGTCCGCCGTCTCCTTTCGCGGCGCGATTACCGCGCTGGAGGGTGGCAGCGCCTTCAATCATGCGCTCACCATCATGGTCGTGAGCCTTACCATCCAGTCCCTGCTGCTCGGCATATGGCTGCTGGCCTTCGACCGGCGCGCCTTCATCGGCAGTTTGCGCGTCTGGCGGCAGAGCCTTGGCGCCGGGTTCCTCGGCGCGCTGGCGACGGCGGCGTGGTTCGTCGCCTTCTCGCTCACCGCCGCCGCCAATGTCCGCACGCTGGCGCTGGCCGAGATGCCTGCCGCCGCGGTGGTCAGCCGCCGGGTGAGCGGCCGCACGCTCGGCCCGCGCGAGTGGACGGGACTGCTGCTGGTGATGGGCGGCATCGCACTGATGATGGCGCAGGCGGTCGGGTAGCGACTGGGGCCGATACCGGGCGACGAGCGCGATCTTGTGCTCCGCGCAGACAAAGCCCAGGGCCCGACCGCCGTGCCCCATCGCCCTGCCCGCACAGGAGAACGGTGGAGGCGAAGTGGGTGCGGGATGATTCGCCGCAGCCCTCGCCGCGCCGCCCCCAGACCGTGCCTTAATTCTTTGTTATCCCTTTTCGTTCATGACCGAACCCCGGACATACCGAACCGGGGAAAGCGCTTGTATGGCTCGTTCTGACCAGCCCGTCGACGTGGCGATCATTGGCGCGGGCCCCGCGGGCCTCACCGCTGCTTACCAGCTCACCAAGGCGGGCTTTAGCGTCACCGTGATCGAGAAGGATGCCGCGCAGGTGGGCGGGATCAGCCGCACCGTCGAGCATGAGGGGTTCCGCTTCGACATTGGCGGCCACCGCTTCTTTTCGAAGTCGCGCGAAGTGGTGGATCTGTGGAACGAAATCCTGCCGCACGACTTTATCGATCGGCCGCGCATGAGCCGCATCTATTATCAAGGGCACTTCTACAGCTACCCGCTGCGCGCCTTCGAGGCGCTGCGCAACCTTGGTTTGATCCGCTCGGCGCTGTGCATGGCGAGCTACGTCAAGGCCAGGCTGTTCCCGCTCAAGCAGGTGCGCAGCTTCGAGGATTGGGTGGTCAACCAGTTCGGACGGCGGCTCTATTCGATCTTCTTCAAGACCTACACCGAGAAGGTGTGGGGCATGGCGTGCGACACGATGTCCGCCGACTGGGCGGCACAGCGGATCAAGGGCCTGTCGCTGGGCGCCGCCGTGCTCGATGGCCTCAAGCGCAGCCTGGGTCTCAACAAGAAGCCCAATGACGGCATGGGCGCCAAGACGCTGCTGGAGCATTTCCGCTATCCGCGCCTCGGCCCCGGCATGATGTGGGATGCCGCGCGCGACCATGTCGTCGCCGGCGGCAACCGCGTGCTGATGGGCCACGCCTTGAAGCACCTTAGCCTCGATCAGGTGACCGGCCGCTGGCGGGTGACTGCAACGACCCATGACGGCGAAACGGTGGCGATCGACGCCGCGCACGTGATCAGCTCGGCACCGATGCGCGAACTGGTCGGGCGCATCCACCCAATTCCGCATACGCTGGGCAATGCGCTGGCGCTCGGCTATCGCGACTTCCTCACCGTCGCCCTGATGATCCGCTCCGAGGACCTGTTCCCGGACAACTGGATCTATATCCACGATCCGCGCGTGAAGGTGGGCCGGGTGCAGAATTTCCGCAGCTGGTCACCCGAGATGGTGCCCAATCCGGAGATCGCGTGCGTCGGCCTCGAATATTTCTGCTTCGAGGGCGACGGCCTGTGGAGCGCGAGCGATGACGAACTGATCGCGCTCGCCACCGACGAAATGGAGACGATGGGCCTCATCAAGGGCGATCAGGTGGTCGGCGGGGCGGTGGTGCGGCAGGAAAAGGCCTATCCGGTCTATGACGAAACCTATGCCGCCAACGTCGCGGCGATCCGCGCCGAGCTGGAGGCCCATTATCCCACCCTGCACCTTGTCGGTCGCAACGGCATGCACCGCTACAACAATCAGGACCATGCGATGATGACGGCGATGCTGACCGTCCGCAACATCCAGGCCGGGGCGAAGATCTACGACATCTGGCAGGTCAACGAGGACGCCGAATATCATGAGGCTGGCCATGAGGCGCAGGCAAAGCCCGCGCTGACGGACGGCGAACGCGCCGCGCTCGCCAGCGTGCGGCCAGTACCGGCGCGGGCGGCGTGACGCTCGCCCCGATGCCCGTGTTGCGGACCCTGCTCGCCACGACGTTCGTCCGCTACGGCCTCGCCAGCGGTGTCGCGCTTGCCGGCGATGTCGGGCTGTTCCTGGCATTCCTGCATGGCGGCTTCACACCGGCGGCGGCATCGGCCCTCGGCTACGCCTTCGGGATCCTCATCCACTGGCTGATCTCCTCGCGGCTGGTCTTTGCCGACGGCGCCGCGCCGCGTGGACCGGAGCGCACGCGGCAGAAGGGCTTGTTCGTGGGTGCGGCGCTGGTCGGGCTGGCGCTGACCACCGGCATCGTCGCGCTCGGCAGCGTCACCGGCCTGCTGCCGATCGTCGCCAAGCTGATCGCCGTGGCGGTGAGCTTCCAGACGACCTATCTGCTGCGCAAGGCGTTCGTGTTCGCGCCATGAACCGGGCGCCGTCCCTCAGCGCAGGGCGCAGCCGCGCGATCCTGCTGGCGATGTGGGCGACCGCTGCCATCGCCCTGATCGCGCTCAACTGGCCGCTCATCGCGACACTCAATTTCCGCGACCCGGACGACGCGCTGCGGCTGGTGCAGGTTCGCGACCTGCTCGCCGGGCAAAGCTGGTTTGACCTGACGCAGCACCGCATCTTCCCGCCCGAAGGGGTGCCGATGCACTGGTCCCGGCTGGTCGACTTGCCGATCGCCCTGATGCTCGCCCTGCTCGATCCGCTGCTCGGCGCGCCGCTCGCGGAACGCATCGTGCTCACCGCCATCCCGCTCGGCTGGCTGCTGGTGCTCGGCATCCTCGTCTACAAGATTGCGCGCTGGATGGAGCAAAGCAACCTCATCGCGCTGCTCTGCGCATTGCTGTTGCTGACCTCGGTCTCGATCATGTTCCAGTTCACGCCGATGCGCATCGACCATCACGGCATCCAGCTCGTTTGCGGCGCCTTCGCGGTCATGGCGCTGGTACGCACGGACCGGCGCGACGGCCGGTTGGGGCTGTCCGCCGGCATCGCCATGGCCTGCTGGGTGCAAATCTCGCTCGAAGGGTTGCCCTATGCGGTAACGGCGGGCGGCATCTTCGCGCTACGCCACATCGCCCGCACCGACCGCAAGGCGGACCTGCGCGCCTATCTGCTCGCGCTCACCGGTGGCTCGGCGGTGCTGCTGTTCGCAACGCGGGCGCCCGCCGATGCGCTTCGGCCGTGGTGCGACAGCCTGTCGCCCAGCTACCTCATCCCGCTCGGCATCACGACGCTCACGCTGCTCGTCGCCCAGGGGCGCCTGCGCTGCGGCACCCGGGCCGCCCGCATCCTCCCGCTTGCCCTCGCGGGCGGCGCGGGCATCGCCACCTTTCTGCTGACCGCGCGCCAGTGCCTCGCCGGACCGTTCGATACGCTCGATCCGCTCGTCTACAAGCTCTGGTATCTCGGGGTACAGGAGGGCCTGCCGATCACCATGCAGTCGCCCCAGATCCAGACGATCATCGTCGTCCCCGCACTGCTCGGCCTGATCGGCAGCAGCCTGGCGCTCCGCCATGCACCGCACGACCGGTCACGTTCAGCCTGGGCAACGCTGCTCATTCTCCAGCTGGTCAGCTTCATCATCGCCCTGTCGGTCATGCGCGCCATGTCCTTCGCCCATCTGGTGGCGCTGCCAGGCAACGCCGTGCTCCTGGCCACTCTCATTCGAGCGGCGCAGCGCTTCAACGCCATGCCGCTGCGTGTCTGCCTGACGGCGGCAACGGTCATCGCTACACCATCGGGCGCCGCCGTTTCCGCCGCCACGGCGCTCGGCGAACATGACAGTGCGCCGGCCACCGCGCGGGCGGAGGGCGCGCCCTGCATGTCCCGCGAGGGCCTGCGCAGCCTCAGCGCATGGCCCGCCACAACGCTGTTGACGCCGCTCGACATCGGCTCGCACATGCTCGCCTTCACCCATCACAGCGTCATCACCACGGGGCATCACCGCAATATCACCGGTACGAAAATTGCGGTCGAAGCGTTCACGGCTCCGCCCGATGCGGCCCGAGCTATCGTGGCCGGGAGCGGCGCACGCTACCTCGCCTTCTGTGCCGGCGAGAACGAAGTGGACCACTACCGTCGGCTCTATCCGAAAGGCCTGATGGCCGCGCTCGTCGCAGGGCACACGCCGGACTGGCTGGAGCCCGTGCCGATGCGCTCAGGCGAAGTCATCAAGGTCTATCGGATCGCCGGCGCGGCCGCCGGCGCTCAGTCCTGACAGGCAGGTCAGCTCAGGCAGGCACGAATTTGAGGGAAACGCCGTTCATGCAGTAGCGCAGGCCGGTGGGCGGCGGGCCATCCTTGAACACATGACCGTGGTGGCCGCCACAGCGGGCGCAATGCACTTCCGTGCGGGGAAAGCCCAACTCATGATCGGTCATCGTCCCGACCGCCTTGGGCAATGGCCGCCAGAAGCTGGGCCAACCCGTATGGCTCTCGAACTTGGTGCTGGAATCATAAAGCTTATGGCCGCAGCCGACGCAGTGGAAGGTGCCCTTGCGGTGCTCGTTATTGAGCGGCGAGCTGTACGGCCGCTCGGTCGCCGCCTCGCGCAGCGACGCATATTGCACGGGCGTGAGGCGCTTGCGCCATTCGGCCTCGCTCAACTGAAACGGGGCTTTGGGCCGCTTGGCCGGCGCAGCCGCGCGCCCAAGTCCCGAAACAGCGGTCAACGCGAGCATGGCGCCGCCACTGAGCAGGGTTCGCCGATCGAAAGCCATCGTCACCTCCTAGACTTACAGACTCCATTATCTCCTCGATATGGGGGGACAGCCCGATATAGGTTGTCTTTTGCTATTCGTCCAAATCGTTTCGCTCGGGCGGGGACGGCGCGGAGTCCACGCCGTCCCGGGCCGCGATGTCAGGGCTGGGTGACCCGGGTGATGCGCAGCACACGCTCGTGCCCGCTGCGGTCCGGCCAGACGATCGACTGCGATTCGCGCAGGCCGATGAGCCCGGCGCCAATCAGCGTGAGGATGGAAATCTTGCCGGCGGAGATGTCGGCGTCCTTGGGATAGACGAGTTGGACCGAACGCTCCGCGCCGCTCGCTTCGTCCGTGAAGGACACTGTCGACCGCATCGTCACGACATCGGCCGGGACGCGCTCCGCGGTGTGGATAGTAGCGCGCGAAATTTCATCGAGCAAAAGCTCGCTCACCTCGGGCAGCCGATCCTCGACGCCAAGCGCCAGGCTGGTCAGCGCGTCGGCCTCGCTGTCGATCATGTGAACGGGCGGCCGGCGGCCACTCTTGCTGCGTGTCATGGTGCGGCATTCCCTTCTTGAAGACCTGGGTTCGCCGCGCTGCAATCGCTGGCGAATGAAAATATAATGCTGTGTGGATTTTGACGATGTTCCGGCCCCGGGCACGGGGCTGAGCGCACCGGTCCCGGGGCTATAGGCCCAGGAGAAGTCGCCCCGTCCAACGGCGCATCGGGAAAAGGATGAACGGCTTTACCATTGTATCAAGCTGTCATCTGCGCGGACGCAAGTCAATCGCCGGGATGCTCCGGGGATGCCCCACGGGGCGAATCGCTGCTATTTCGCGCGCAGAAGCCGCGTGCACGCCTGCCAATCCATGTCCGCCCCGGCTCCGGTACGCGCGTCGACATGGGTAACGACCGGCTCGCGCCCGGCTGCGGGTGCGTAGAGATAGGCATCGAGGATGCACTGGCTGTTGGCGAATTGCAGCTTGCGGGCGACGGGATCGCGAATATCCAGTCGCGGTTCGCCGAACAGGCGACGCAAGCCCCGCGCATCCGCCCCCATGACGCCACTGGGCTCCGGCCGGCTCGCTGGCGTGAAGCCGACCGCTGGCGGAGCGGCCTGGGGGATCACGGCGCCGCCGCACCCGGCCAGAGCCGACAGCAGCGCCAGCGGTATCAAGCCCCGCATCATGCCTGCTTCGTTGCTCGCGCGTGAAACATGTGGGTCGCCATAGCCACGCCGAGCACCGGCGCAAGGAGGTTTACGACGGGGGGAAGAAACAGGAGCGCCGAAGCGAAACCAAGCTGCCAGCGTGCGATGGTCGTAAAGCGCGGTACGGCCGGATGGCGCGCTTCGATCAGTTCGGCCACGTCGCGCCCGAGCAGATAGGCGTTGAGGGTCAGGAACAGCAGCGGCGGACCAACGGCGGTGGCCAACAGCAGCAGATAGGCCGGCAGTGCGACCAGGTTCCAGCCGAGCGCGCGCAACGTGGAACGGATCGCCATCCGCAGTTCTACCGCCAGCGGCACGGCCCGCGCGGCGGCGAGACGTTCGGGATAGCTCGCCTGCTCGACCGCCGCGACGATGCGGTCGGCATGGACTCCGACGATCGCCATGGCGATGACGCGGAACAGCAGCCACACGCCGACGATGATGATCAGCGTCGAGAGCAAGGCACCACCCACGCCGTCGGCCTGGCTCCAACCCAGCGCGGTGAGCAGCCAGTGCAGGCCGTACCAGAGGCCAATGCCCAACAGGGCGAGGGCGAGCAGCGTGAGCCACAGCGTGCGCCAGAGCACCGCCCGCACGCCCGGCAGGCCGATCTGCGCGAGCGCGCGCAGGAAGGCTGCGGCGATCATGGGATCGTCCCTCGGCCACGGGCGGCGGTCGGCTCGTCCATGGCGGTCTTAACATTCATTGCTGATGGGACCGGCCAACCATGCCGCCGGTCACGCGCGGGGCCCGGCAACGGCCCATGGCGCGCAGAAACGTCATGCCGACCGGCTCTCTCCGAATGCGGAATCGGGCGTCACGCGCCCGGCCCGCCACCCGACCCCCCTCCATGCGCGCCCTCGGCGAGCAACCAGCAGCGGATCGCGCTGGCCAGATTGGGGGGATCGGCGGCGGCAATCCGTTCCGCGTCGATCCGGGCCACGAGGGCACTCAGCGGCAGGCCGTCTTCCCGTGCCCGCGCCTCCAACGTCTGCCAGAACAGCGGTTCCAGGCTGATCGAGGTCTGATGCCCCGCGATGGTCATGCTGCGCTTGACGGGCGGTGCGTAGCGGGGCGGCTGAACCGTGTCCATCGACTGCATGGCTCCGCCGCCTTCGCCGCTCAATACATGTGCTGGCCGCCGTTGATCGACAGGGTCGATCCCGTCACGAACCCAGCATCCTCGCTGCACAGGAAGGCGACGCCGCGCGCAATCTCGTGCGCCTGGCCGAGCCGGCCGACCGGAATGCGCGCGACGATCTTATCCAGCACCTGCGACGGCACGGCGGCGACCATGTCGGTATCAATATACCCGGGCGCGACGGCATTCACGGTGACACCATATTTGGCGCCTTCCTGCGCCAGCGCCTTGGTGAAGCCGTGGATGCCGGACTTGGCGGCGGCATAGTTGACCTGGCCATATTGGCCGGCCTGGCCATTGATCGAACCGATGTTGACGATGCGCCCCCAGCCACGCTCGCGCATGCCGGGAAAAGTCGCCTTGGCCATGTTGAAGCAGCCGCCGAGGTTGATGCGCATCACCTCGTTCCAATCCTCGAAGCTCATCTTGGCCAGCACGCCGTCGCGGGTGATGCCGGCATTGTTGACGACGATGTCCACAGGGCCGAGGTCCGCTGCGACCTGCGCACAGCCCTCCAGACACGCCTCATGGTCGCCGACATCCCACTTGTAGGCGGCGATGCCGGTGGCATCGGTGAATGCCTGCGCTTTCTCGACATTTCCGGCATAGTTGGCGGCCACTGTATAACCCATTTCCCGCAGCGCGAGGCTGATTGCCTCGCCGATGCCACGCGTTCCACCCGTTACGATTGCCACTCTGCTCATCGGGGCACCTCCCACTCGAGTTACCGCCCGGCCGCCCCGGACGGCTGCAACTCTACCCAACCGGAGAGTTCCCGGCCGAGCAGCGCATCATAGAGTCGGATAGCCTCCGCCTCGGCGTTTAGACAGGGCAAAAAGGCAAACTCCCGCCCGCCTGCGGCGAGAAATGTGTCGCGGCCGCGCAAAGCGATTTCCTCCAGCGTCTCCAGACAATCCGCTGAGAAGCCGGGTGTCACCACGGCGACCGATCCAACCCCCTCGCCCGGCAGCGCGGCAAGCCTCGCGTCCGTCGCCGGCTCCAGCCATCTGGCGCGGCCGAAGCGGGACTGGAACGTCACCATGACGTCGCGCCCCAGTGCCGCGCCGAGCAGCCGCGCCGTTTCCCGGCACTGGTCATGATAGGGGTCGCCGAGCGTACGGGTGCGCTCCGGCATGCCGTGGAAACTGGCGACGATCCACTCGGGCTGGAACGGCAATTCCGCCAGCTGCGCCTCGATCCGCGCGCGCAGCGCCGCGACATAGAGCGGATCGGAATAGTATGCAGGGAGCAGCCGGATCGCGGGCTGACGACGCATCCGCGCGAGCGCTGAACCGACCGCATCGAGCGCGCTGGCCGTCGTCGCGCCGCAATATTGCGGATAGAGCGGGGCGATGAGGATGCGGTCATGGCCCTGCTCGGTGAGGGCAGCCAGACGATCGGCTATGGCGGGCGTGCCATACCGCATCGCCCAATCGACGGTGACGCGATCGCCCCATGCGGCTTGCAAGGCGGCTGCCGTATCGGCGGTAATGACAGCGAGTGGCGAGCCGCGCTCCGTCCAGACCTGTTGGTAGGCGTGCGCCGATTTCTTGGGCCGCGTGTTGAGGATGATGCCGCGCAGGATCGGCTGCCAGACCAGCGCCGGAATCTCGACCACCCGCGGATCGGAGAGAAACTCGCGGAGATAGCGCTTCACCGCCTCCGGCGTCGGCGCCTCCGGCGTGCCGAGATTGACAAGGAGGACGGCAACCCGCCCCTCCGCCGCGCCCGTCATGCCGGCGCCTCCACGAGCGGCAGGCGGCGGTAGCGCTTGCCGGTGATGGTCGCGAGTGCGCTGGCCAGCGCCGGCGCAACGGCGGGTACGCCGATCTCGCTGAAGCCGACGATGCCGCCGCCCGGATTATCGACCAACTCGACCACAATCTCTCCCACATCAGCCATGCGCGGCAGTCCATAATCCCCCAGCCGCATCCCGACCGGCAGGGAATTCTGATAACGCGGCGCGGCACCCAGCGCCATGGCGAGGCCGAAGACGAGCCCCCCCTCAATCTGCTGGCGGGCGATATCGGGATTGACCGGCGCACCGATATCGGCCGCCGCGACCATCCGCCGCACCGCCACCTTGCCCTGCGCGAAACCAGCCTCGACCAGCACGGCGATGAAACCGCCGCGCATCGCGTGGCAGGCGATGCCCTGGCCGGACCCGCGCACGCCGCCTTGCCAGCCGCCCAGCGTCGCCACCGTCGTCAGGCATTGGGCGAGGCGGGGATGACCACCGAGCATCTGGATACGGAATGACAGCGGCTCGACACCGGCAACGAGCGCCAACTCGTCAATGAAACTTTCCGTGAAGAAGGCGCCGTAGCTATCGGCATTGCTGCGCCAGCGGCCAGCCGGCAGCGCCAGATCGGCGGGATAATGGTCTACCGCGAAATGGGGGATGGCATAGGGTACATCCATGCCCGAAACAGCCAGCGGATCGGTCTGCGCAGCCGATTTGGCCAGCGCCTCCGCCCGGCTTTCGCCCCCGCCGACGCGGCGCCTGAGCTGCGCCAAGGCGGCGGGCACGGCGACCTTGGCCGACCAGCCCTGCACCAGGCCACCCCGGCCGAGCCGAGCCGCCATGCGCGCCTTGGCCGGCGGACGCGGGCAATCGCGAATGATATCCTCCGAGCGTGACCACATGAGTTGCACCGGCGCCTTGGCGGCGCGGGCGATCAAGGCAGCCTGCACACCGGCCTCCACCTCCATCTTGATGCCAAACGAACCGCCGGCGAACAGCGGATAGACAGTGACCGTGCTCTCGCTCACATCCAGCGCGCGAGCGACCGCCTGCCGCGCGAGCACCGGCGCCTGGGTCGGCATCCACAGCTCCACGTCGCCATCACGCACCCGCGCTGTGGCTGCCATCGGCTCCAGCGCGAGATGCAGCGCGGGCGCCACGCTGTAGTCCGCGCGCACGATCCGCGCTCCATCGAACACCGAGGCCAGATCCCCCCGGCTGAAGAAGCGCTCGCCCGCATCGCCATCGAACGCGGCATCGAGCGCGGTATCGATCGCGGCATCGTCCAGCGCCGGGCCGGCAAGGGCAAACACCGGATCGAGCCGGCCCAGCGCCTGATTGGCGGCCCACCAGTTGCGCGCCGTGACCGCGACCCAGCCGGCCTCACGCACAATGCCGATCATACCCGGCACCTTGCGCGCCGCCGCCTCATTCAGGGATGCGAGCCCGGCTGCGTTGACGGGCCCCTGACGGATGGCGGCGAAGATCATGTCCGGCAGGCGAATGTCCGCCGCGTAGTTGGCCGATCCGTCGATCTTGGCCGGCACGTCCAGCCGCTGGAGATCGCGGCCGACCAGCCGATCATCGCGCGAATCCGGCCGATAGGGGAGCGCCGCCGGCAGATCGAAGGTGGCGGCGGCCTGCGCCAACTCCCCGATGCGCGCCTTGTTGGTACCATCGCTGACGATGCCCCCGGCAATGTCGCAACTCTCCCACGCAACGCCCCAGCGCGCGGCAGCCGCCTTGCACAGCAGCACCCGCGCCGCCGCGCCCGCAGCCCGCAAATCGTCGGCGAAAGCGGGCAACGAGGTGGACCCACCGGTGAGCATCAACGTCGAGCGACGCGCCTGCTCGTCGCTGAGCCGGTCGCCCCACTCACCGAGAGCGCGACGGACCGGTCCGTCGAACCATTCACGGGCAAGCAGGCGGTTCGCATAAAGTGGGCCGGGCGGTGCCGGTTGCACGCCAACCGTGCGCCAATCCGCCCCCAGTTCATCCGCGACGACCTGCGCGAACAGGGTGAACACCCCCTGCCCCAGCTCGGCCTGCGGCACGATGACGACGACCTGCCCCGTGCGGTCGATCTTGACGAAGGCGCCGAACGCCGTTTCACCCTCGGCCGCATCAGCCTGCTGGTCATAGCGGCGCGGCCACAACGCCCAGGCGAGGGCCAGCCCGCCGCCCGCTGCCGCGCCGGTGAGCAATGTCCGCCGGCTGAGGCGCAGTCCGCCCTCGCCCATCTCGTTCCCGTCCCGAACCGGGGCGTCAGCCAATCGCAGCCCCTGTCGGACGATCGGGCCGCCCCTGATTGTCCAGCCAGCGCGCCACGCGCTCGGCGATGGCGCGGAAGGGCTGGCCCGCCGTGCCGTCCTGCGCAGCCGGCGGTGTGCCGGCATCCGACGCGATGCGAACCGCCATGTCGAGCGGCACGCGGCCGAGGAACGCCAGGCCCAGTTGCTCGGCGCTTGCCTCTGCCCCGCCGGTGCCGAACGGATCCGACACGCCACCGCAGTGCGGGCAGACATATCCGGCCATGTTCTCGACCATCCCGATGACCGGCACCTTGGCCTGATCGAAGAAGCTGATCGCGCGGGTCGCATCAATCAGCGCGAGATCCTGCGGGGTGGAGATGATGACCGCGCCGCCCGGCTTGTAGCGCTGGATCATGGTGAGTTGCACGTCGCCCGTGCCGGGCGGCAGATCGACAACGAGCAGATCGGTGCCGGTCCAATCTGCGTCGATAAGCTGACCGAGCGCGCTGCTCACCATCGGCCCGCGCCACGCGATCGCCTGCCCCGGATTGGCGAGGTGCCCCATGGAGAGCATGGGAATGCCGAGTGCATTGGGCACCGGGATGAGCCGCTTGCCCTGCGCCTCCGGCTTGACGCCCTCGCTCGCCAGCAGGCGCGGCAGAGAGGGGCCGTAGATATCCGCGTCGACCATCCCGACACGCTTGCCAAGCCGCTTGAGAGCAATGGCGAGGTTGACCGCCAGCGTCGACTTGCCGACGCCGCCCTTGCCCGAGCCGACGGCGATGATCGTGGGCCGCCCGGCGCGCTCGGCGGTCATCGCGATGCGCACATCGGCCACGCCGGGATGATCCTTGCCGGCCTGGATGATGCTGGCCTCCAGCGCGTCGCGCGCCGCCGCGTCCAGCCCGCCCACGTCGAGTACCAGCGTGAGGATATTCCCCTTCATGCGCACACCGCTGGCACGGCCCTGCGCCAACGCGCCGATCTGCTCGGCCAGCGCTGCGTCGATTGTCCATCCGTCCGTCATAAGCCGGGCTCTAGAGCGTTCCGCGCGGGAGCGCAAAGCATCCTGGGGTGGATTTTGTGATAAACTCCCGGAATAATACGCGCGGGCGCGTGCAATTTACGCTAGCGCCCTGTATTTCCTGAACCACCGTACCTATAGAAAGCGCCATGGATATGGAGATGACGCATCGCCCCGGCCCCGCCTCGGCGATGAGCGAAGGTGGCCCCTGGGGCAGCCGGGACGACGAACCCGCTGGGAACAAGGGCAATGAGGGCCCGCGCAACCCGTGGACCCCGCCGTCGCGCGACGAGCCGGGCAATCGCGGCGGTCCGCGCGGGCCGAGCGTGATCGACGAGCTGTTGCGCCGCGCGCGCGAAGGCTTCGGCGGCGGCTTGCCGCAGCGGCCGGGCGGCCGTTCGATCTGGCCCTATCTACTGGGCGGCGTGGCACTGATCTGGGTAGGCAGCACCAGCTTCCACCGGATCGGGCCGCAAGAGCGCGGCGTGGTCTCGCAGCTCGGTTCCTACAGCCGCACGCTCACCCCGGGCCTTAAATGGACCCTGCCAGCGCCGCTGGAGACGGTGAGCGTGATCGACGTGGAGGAAATCCGCACCATCGATCTCGGCTCGGCCGGCGAAGAATCCGAGAAACTGGTGCTGACCGGCGACCAGAATATCATCAACCTCGGTTATTCGGTGCGCTGGAATATCCGCGACCCGCAGCAATACAGTTTCCAGATCGCCGACCCGGACCAGACCATCGCCGCCGTTGCCGAATCGGCGATGCGCGCGGTGATCGCAACCGTCTCGCTGCAGGATGCACTCGGCGCCGGGCGCAACGCCATCGAGGCGCAGGTGCAGGAGCGCATGCAGGATATTCTCGACGGCTATGGCGCGGGCGTCCGCATCCAGGGCGTCGCGATCAAGCAGGCTGACCCGCCAGACGCGGTCAACGATGCCTTCAAGGAAGTGAGCGCTGCACAGCAGGCGGCCGAGACCTATCTCAACCAGGCGCAGGCTTACGCCCAGCAGCTCGCCGCCCAGTCGCAGGGCGAATCGGCCGCGTTCGACAAGGTGTACGAGCAGTATCGCCTCGCCCCCGAGGTGACACGGCGCCGCATGTATTACGAAGCCATGGAGAAGGTGCTCTCCGGCGTGAACAAGACGATTATCGATACCAACAATGTGACGCCCTATCTGCCGTTGCCGGCGGTGCGGCCCGCGCCGCGCGCGGAGACGACGACAGTCGAACCGGCAGCCCGTCAGCAGGGAGGCGGGCGATGAGCTTTTCGCTGCGCAACCCCATTGTGCTGGCGGTGCTCGCCACGATCGGTCTCATCCTGATCGGCAGCACCTTCGCCATCGTACCAGAGACGAAGCAGGCGGTCGTGCTGCGCTTCGGTAACCCGGTGCGGATCTACAACAGCTACAAGCCCAACGAAACATTCGGCCACACCGGTGCGGGGATCAAGATCCGCATGCCGTTCCTCGACCAGGTCGTCTGGATCGACAAGCGCATCCAGTCGGTGGCGATGGAGCGCCAGCAAGTGCTCTCCACCGATCAGCTCCGGCTGCAGGTGGACGCCTTTGCCCGCTATCGCATCGTCGACCCCCGGCGCATGTATATCTCGGCCGGTAGCGAGGAGCGGGTAGCCGACGCGCTGCGACCGATCCTCGGCTCGGCGCTGCGCAACGAACTGGGCAAACGCCGGTTCGACATGCTGCTCAGCCCCGAGCGCGGCGAGGTGATGAACAATATCAGCCACAGCCTCAACCGCGTCGCCCGCCAATATGGCGCGCAGGTGATCGACGTGCGGATCATGCGTGCCGATCTGCCGGATGGCACCCCGCTGCAAAGCGCCTTCCAGCGGATGCGCACCGCGCGCGAGCAGGAGGCGCTGACGATCCGCGCGGAAGGCGCCAAGCGCGCGCAGATCATCCGGGCTCAGGCGGATGCAGACGCCGCCAAAATCTATGCCGCGAGCTTTGGCAAGGATCCGCAGTTCTACGACTTCTACCGCGCCATGCAGTCCTACCGGACCAGCTTCGCGCCGGACAACAACGGAGAGACGTCGGCGGTCCTCTCCACGGATAACGATTATCTCCGCCAATTCCGGGGGCGTTGAGACATGATGAGGCCGTCACTGAAACGAGGTGACGGCCTCATTCAATGCCGGTTAATCCGGACCGAGCCATGGCGGGGCGGGTATTGCCCGATCACGGCAAGGTTTGGACCCGGGGGCGCCGCTAACAAGGCTTGAATTGAGAGGAAGGTTTTTCGTGCGCTACGCTTACGCAATCACCGCAGCCCTGCTTCTCGGGGGAACCACCCTCGCCCTGACATCCCACTCCACCAGCGTGGTTGCCCAGACCGCCCAGAATGAAGGCATGGCGGCCGCGCCACGCGGGGCGCCGGGCAGTTTCGCCGATATGGTGCAGCGCCTGCAGCCCGCCGTGGTCAACATCTCCACCAAACAGCGCGTGCAGGTGCAGAACCCCTTTGCCGGCACGCCGTTCGGCGGCCTGTTCGGCTTCGGAGACGAGGGCCCGGGCGGCCAGCCGCAGACACGGCGCGCGCAATCGCTCGGGTCGGGCTTCATCATCTCCGCCGACGGCTACATCGTGACCAACAATCACGTGGTGGCGCCGGGCGCGCGCGGGGCGACCGTTGATTCGATCACCGTCACGCTGCCCGACCGCACCGAATATGAAGCCAAGCTGGTCGGCAACGATCCGCGTTCCGACCTCGCGGTGCTCAAGATCACGGCCAGCAAGCCGCTGCCCTTCGTCAAGTTTGGCGATTCGACCAAGGCGCGGGTCGGCGACTGGGTGGTCGCGATCGGCAATCCCTTTGGCCTGAATAGCACCGTAACGGCCGGCATTATTTCGGCCGTGCACCGCAATGCCGGCGGGGGCGCGGACCGCTTCATCCAGACCGACGCGTCGATCAACCAGGGCAACAGCGGCGGCCCGATGTTCGACATGAACGGCAACGTGATCGGCATCAATTCGCAGATCCTCTCGCCGACCGGCGGCAATGTCGGCATCGGCTTCGCTATCCCCTCCGAGGAAGCGGTGCCGGTCATCGAAACGCTGCGCAAGGGCGAGAGCGTCAAGCGCGGCTATCTCGGTATCCAGATCAGCCAACTCTCCGACGACCTGGCCGAATCGCTGGGCCTGCCGAAGAATCGCGGCGAGTTCGTCCAGTCGGTCGAGCCGGGCAAGAACGCCGACAAGGCCGGCATCAAGGCCGGCGACGTGATCGTGAAGATCAACGGCCAGGACGTGACGCCGGACAACACGCTCTCCTATATCGTCTCCGGTCTACCGGTGGGCTCGGCCGTCCCGATCGAGCTCATCCGCAACGGCAAGCGCATGACCCTCCGCGCCCAGGTCGGCGAGCGACCACCTGAGCAGGAACTGGCCAACAGCTTCAGCCCGTCACCGGATGACGATTTCTCCGATCAGGATCCGCAGAGCGCCAGGCAGGCCGCCCAGCAACTCCTTGGCCTCGCCGTACAACCGTTGACCCCGGTTATCGCACGGCAGGTGGGCGTGCCGCCGGAGACCAAGGGGGTGGTCATCGCCGCCGTCGATCCCTCGACCGATGCAGGCTCCAAGGGGCTGCGCCGTGGCGACGTCATCCTGCTCGCCAATGGTCAACCGGTTCTCAGCGATGCAGACCTCGGCAAGGCAGCGCAGGCAGCGAGAGACAGCAACCGCAACGCGGTGCTGCTGCAGGTCCTGCGGCGCGGCAGCCCGGCGACCTTCCTCGCCGTTCGTCTGCGCGGTAAATAAGGGGTAGCCGACCGACAGGCCGGTTCTCTGGGAAGGGCGCGGTATCCGCGCCCTTTTCCTTGGAAGCCGCCGGCTCGCCGATCGAGCGATCCAGCGCAGCGAGGCCATTGCCGCTCTCGAGGCCTGATCGGCGACCTGAGCCATGGGGCCGGCCGTTGCCACCAATGCAGAGACCGCTTGCGAGATTGGCGCTCTTTTCTTCCTACCGGCGTGTAGCTAGAATCTGGCGTAACCAGTGGAAGGATGCCGCATGAGCGACGATAACGCCATCTTCATCGGGCTTGGCAACGGCCAGCCCCAAAAGCTCGTGCTGCGTCGTGCCAACCGCCACGGGCTGATCGCAGGCGCAACGGGCACCGGCAAGACGGTGACGCTGCAGGGACTGGCGGAAAGCTTTTCCGCGCACGGCGTGCCGGTGTTCCTCGCCGACGTGAAGGGCGACCTCTCCGGCATCGCCATGGCCGGATCGCCCACCGCCAAGAATGCCGACAAGCTGATTGCCCGCGCCAAGGAGATCGGCCTGGAGGATTATGCGTTCTCCGACAATCCCGCCATTTTCTGGGACCTCTACGGTGAACAGGGTCATCCGATCCGCACCACCATCTCCGAGATGGGGCCGCTGCTGCTTGCGCGGCTGATGGGCCTGAACGAGACGCAGGAGGGCGTGCTCTCCATCGCCTTCCGCTACGCCGACGACGAGGGGCTGCTGCTCCTCAACCTCGACGACCTGCAGGCGATGCTGGCTTATTGTGCCCAGAATGCCGACGCGCTCTCCGCGAAATACGGCAACGTCACCAAAGCGAGCGTGGGCACGATCCAGCGTCAGTTGCTCCAGCTGGATTCGCAGGGAGGCGGCAAGTTCTTCGGCGAACCGGCGCTCGATATCCACGACTTCCTGCATGTCGACGAGAAGGGGCGGGGCACCATCAACATCCTCGCCGCCGACAAGCTGATGCAGAGTCCCAAACTCTACGCGACGTTCCTGCTCTGGCTGCTCTCCGAGCTGTTCGAGACGCTGCCCGAGGTTGGTGACCCGGACAAGCCGGTGCTGGTCTTCTTCTTTGACGAGGCGCATCTGCTGTTCGACGACGCGCCCAAAGCCCTGACGGACAAGATCGAACAGGTGGTGCGGCTGATCCGCTCCAAGGGCGTGGGCGTCTATTTCGTCACACAGAATCCCATCGACATTCCGGAAGATGTGGCGGGGCAGCTCGGCAACCGCGTCCAGCATGCCCTCCGCGCCTTCACGCCGCGCGACCAGCGGGCCATCAAGGCGGCGGCGGAGACGTTCCGCATCAATCCAGACCTTGATGTTGCCACCGCGATCACCGAGCTGAAGGTGGGCGAAGCGCTGGTTTCATTACTGCAGGAAGATGGATCGCCGTCTATCGTGCAGCGGACGTTGATCGCGCCACCACGCTCGCGTGTGGGACCGCTGGAGCCCAAGGAGCGGGCGATCATTCAATCCATCTCGCCCTGTGCCGGCAAATATGACGACGAGATCGACCGCGAGTCAGCCGCGGAAATTCTTGAGGCGCGCGGCAAGGCGGCCTCCGCTGCGGCAGACGCCGCCAAGGCGCAAGCAGCGGCGGAGAAGGCGGCCGCCGAGCAGGCCAAGGTTGAAGCCAAGCAGCGCGAACAGCAATTGAAGGAGCAGGCGCGCGCCGAAGCGGCAGCCGCGCGTGCAGCCGCCAAGCCCACCACTATCGACCGGGCCATCCAGTCGGCCACCCGCTCGGCAGCCTCATCGGTTGGCCGTCAGGTTGCCAATGAGATCGGCCGGGCCGTGCTCGGTGGATCGAGCCGCAAGGGCAGCAGCGGGCTGGTCGGCAAGCTGGTGCGTGGTGTGCTGGGCGGGCTGCTGAAATAGGGTCCGCGGGCTAACCGGCACAGAACCCATGACGACCGGTGGCGGCACCTTGCCGCGCCGGGCGGACCGTAGCCGCCAATATGGATTTAACTTCCCTTGCGGGCAGAGGACGTCGCGCCTTTGAGTTGGCGGGCGGCGTGATGGCGCCCAATCAATTCGGGGGATCTTGATGACCATGACGATTCGCGTCGCGGCCTGCGCGGCGCTGCTAGCCTGTTCCGCGAGTGCATCGGCCGGCTCCGCAGACCTTGTTTCCAACGCCGCCGGAGAGACAAGCGGGGCGGCAGCCGTCACCGCCGCAGTGCTCGTGCTTCCCGCCAACACCGAACTGACCCTGACGCCCAACAGTGACCTCTCGAGTAAATCCGTGCGTGAAGGCGATACGTTCCCGGTCAGCACCGTCTATGACGTGATGCAGGATGGCAACATCGTCATCCCCCGCGGTACGCGAGGGCAGGGCAAAGTCGCGTGGCGCACGGGAAAGGGGGCGTTCGGCAAGTCCGCCAAGATGGATCTCGCCTTCGAGTGGATCGAGGTTGGCGGGCGCCGCGTCGTCATCGAAGGCAAGCATCGGCAGGAGGGTAGCGGGAATACCGCCGCCACGGTCGGCACCGCCCTGGCGGCCGGCGTCTTCAGCGCCTTCGTGACCGGCAAATCAGCAACAGTGCCGCACGGGATGCAGCTCAAGGCGTTTACCGCCGAGCCGATCAGCTTTCAGCTTGCCAGACTGCCCCGTCAGGCACCAAACGCGCAGATTCTACCGGGCCAGAGTGGCCCAGCACAAGGCACGACGCCTTTCGTCACAAGCATGAACGCGACCGATCATAATCAATAGCGGACAACAAGACTGCACCAGAATGGCGGAATCAACGGCGCCTGGTTCTCCGGCTCACCGGCGCGCCGACTATCCCCGTCCGCGATAACCCGGCACGCCCTGATCGGGCAGCCAGACGCCAGGCACCGGATCGCCTGACTGCCAGAACACGTCGATGGGGATACCACCGCGCGGATACCAGTAACCGCCGATCCGGAGCCATAATGGCTGCATCTCCGCGGTCAGGCGTTCGCCGATGCCGACCGTGCAATCCTCGTGGAAGGCGGCGTGGTTGCGAAAACTGCTGAGGAAGAGCTTGAGAGACTTGGACTCGACAATGGTCTCGCCCGGCACATAGTCGATGACCAGATGCGCGAAATCGGGCTGGCCGGTCACAGGGCAGAGCGAGGTGAATTCCGGCGCGGTGAAACGCACCAGATAGGGCCGGCCCGGGCGGGGATTGGCGACATAATCGAGGACTGCCACGTCCGGGCTGGCGGGGAGGCCGCTGGTCTGGCCGAGATGCTTGAGTGTCATGCCTGTGCCCTTAATATGAATCGACGCGCGCGCGAACCCCTTGCGCGCGGCCATGAAAGGGCGGATGGCATCGGCCATGGACATACTCGTTTCCTGCGACTGGCTCGCCGGCGAACTGGGGGCCGACGACCTCCGCATCCTCGACGCCACCAGCTTCCTGCCCGGGACACCCCGCGACGCGCGGACGGACTATGAGGCAGCACATATCCCCGGCGCGCGGTTCCTCGACCTTTCGACCCTCAACGACCCCGGCGATCCGCGCCCGGCGACGGTGCCGACCAACGCGCAGTTCGCCGCACGCATGGCAGCGCTGGGCGTGGGGCGGGACGACCGCATCATCGTCTATGACAACAGCCCGCTGGTGAGCGCCGGCCGCGCCTGGTGGCTGCTGCGGACCTTCGGCGCGCGCAACGTGGCGATACTCGATGGTGGCATGCAACGCTGGCTCGCGGAGGGGCGACCGACCGAAAGCGGCGCGGACGGCGGCAAGGCGACGGGCGCATCCGGTTCCGCCGCGTTCGCAGCCGAGCGGGATGACAGCGCCATCGCCAGCAAGGCGGACGTACTCGCGAATCTGACAAGTTGCGCGGCGCAAGTGCTCGATGCGCGGGGCAGCAAGCGCTTCTCCGGCGAGGATCCCGAGCCGCGCCCCGGCATGGCGTCCGGCCATATCCCCGGCTCGATCAACCTGCCGTTCGGCCAGTTGCTCGACGAGAGCGGGCGGTGGAAACGCGGCGAGGCACTGCGCGAAAGCTTCCGCGCGGCCGGGGCCGATCTCGACCGGCCGCTCATCATGTCCTGCGGCAGCGGGGTGACGGCGTGCAACCTGCTGTTCGGCGCGGCACTACTCGGCAAGCAGGACGTCACCATCTACGATGGAAGCTGGTCCGAATGGGGCGCCGACCCGGAAACCCCCAAGGCGACGGGCGCCGCATGAACCGGAAGGAGGACGACAAGGCGCAACAGCGCGCCCCCGCCACGCGGCTCGTGCAAGCCGGCCGGCGGGCGGAATGGACTGGCATGCCGGGGCAGCCGGGCGGCATCGTCAACCCGCCAGTGTGGCGCGCTTCAACCATTCTCTATGAGGATGTCGCGCATCTGCGCGGCGCCTCAATGGGTGAGCAGCACAAGCTCTATTATGGCCGGCGGGGCGCACCTACGGGCTGGTCGCTCGCCGAGGCGATCACCCAGATGGAGCCGGAAGCCGAGGGAACGATGCTCTACCCTTCCGGTGTGGCGGCGATCATGGGCGCGATGCTGGCGGTGCTGCGGCCGGGCGACGAGTTCCTCATGGTCGACAGCGCCTATGGCCCCAGCCGCTCACTGTGCGAGGGACTCCTGCGCGAATTCGGCGTGACGACGCTCTATTATGATCCGCTGATCGGCGCAGATATCGCGGCGCTGTGCACCGAGCGGACGCGGGCGATCTTCATGGAAAGCCCCGGCAGCCTCACCTTCGAGGTGCAGGACGTGCCCGCCATCGTCGCCGTGGCGCGCGAGCGCGGCATCGTCACCATGATCGACAATACCTGGGCGACGCCGCTGCTATTGCCCGCGCTGGGCCTGGGCGTGGATATCTCCATCCTCGCCTGCACCAAATATATCGTCGGCCATAGCGACGTCATGATGGGCTCGGTCACCGCCAATGCGGCGCTGTGGAACACGGTGCGCAACCGCGCCCATATGCTCGGGCAGATGGCGAGCCCGGATGATGCCTGGCTGGCACTGCGCGGCCTGCGCACACTCGACGTGCGCCTGCGGCGGCAGGGCGAAAGCGCGCTGGCGCTGGCGCAATGGCTGGAGGCGCGGCCGGAGGTGGCGAACGTGCTCCACCCGGCGCTGCCCGCCTGCCCCGGCCATGACGCTTGGGCGCGCGACTTCACCGGCGCAGCAGGCCTGTTCGCCTTCGAGCTGGCCGGCGGCGGCGAGGCGGAGCGCGCGAGGCTGATCGACAGCCTCGCCCTGTTTGGCATTGGCTATAGCTGGGGCGGGTTCGAGAGCCTGGCTCTGCCAGTCGACCCCGCTAACCTGCGTACCGCGACACGCTGGGAGAACCGCGGGCCGCTTGTGCGGATCAATGTCGGACTGGAGGCCGTGGATGACCTCATCGCCGATGTCGATCAGGCACTCGCCCGGTGGCGCGCGGCGATGGCGGGCTGAAGGGCCCTCGCACGCGCAGCAACTGGGAATAACGGGCGCGGCCAACGCTTCACGAGGTCCATTCGCAGGATGTCGGCCGTTGCAAGGGCGCAACAGATTTGCGCGGCGCAGCAGACATGATCGCTTTTTTTGCTTGTGCACCGCACAAAGCATCTGCATCCTGCTCGTGGTTTTCGGACAGGCCGCCAACCGCTTTCGCGGATATGAAGCAGCCGGCGAAACCGCAGGCAGGGACGAAACGCATCCTCCATCTCTTTCTAGGGAGACGCTTCATGCGCACGTCCATACTCGGCCTTTCGGCCATCGGGTTCCTGATTTCCGCTCAACCTGCTCTTGCGCAGGACGAGGCGGGAGCCGGCCCCATCAGCATCAGCGGTTCGGTCGGCCTCGTCTCCGACTATCGCTTCCGCGGCTTCTCGCAAACCGGCAAGGACCCGGCGGTGCAGGGCGGTATCACCGTGACCAGCGACACCGGCCTCTACGCCGGAACCTGGGCATCAAGCCTGAACCTGCCGGGTAGCGACCTGGGCAGCGAGATCGACCTGTTCGCCGGCTACTCGACCAAGGTGGCCGAGGGTGTCACCGTCGACGCGGGTTTGCTCTACTATCTCTACCCCAAGCACAAATCGGTGACCGGGCCGATCGATACCGATTTCTTCGAGCCCTACATCAATGTGACCGGCGAGATTGGCCCACTGACGCTGAAGGTCGGCGCCAACTATGCGTGGGATCAGAGCGCGCTGGGCAAGGAGAGCGCCATCTATCTGCATGCCGAGCCATCGGTCGGCCTGCCCGGCACGCCGCTCAGCCTCAACGGGCATATCGGCTACGCCAAGAGCAACAGCTTTCTCGGCGGCGTGGACGGCAAGGTGTGGGACTGGTCGCTCGGTGCCACCGCAAGCTACCGGATGCTGACCTTTGGTGTCTCCTACGTCGATACGGATGAGCCCAGCGCCATCTTCGGCTCCGACGCCGGCGTGGTGTTCTCGCTGACCGCAAGCTTCTGATATCACTGCAAACCAGTCAGGCGATGTAGGCGCACCTACGTCGCCTGACGCATCACGTGCATGCACTTCATTTGCAGCAAATGACCGCCGCCATGCTGCTCAATGCGTTGTTCGCTGGTCGTGGTTCTCGGCGTGCTCGCCATTCCGCTTGGCCTGATCCTGCTGGCGCTTGCCCATGGGCGCAAGGGCGCGCGATGGCTCTGGCGTAAGCTGGCACCGGAACCGGACGAAGGGTAAGCCGGTTCAGCCCTCCGGCGCGCGACGGGCTGTGAGAATCGTCACCGGTGGTTCGAGCATCTGGCCTTTCATGACGCCGTCGCCCTTGGTGGGGCTGCGCGGCGCGCTCCAGATCGCGCGGATCACCTCCATGCCGCTGGTCACGCGGGCGAAAGCGGCATAGCCGGGCGCGTCTTCGGTTGCATCGAAGCCTTTCTGGTCCCCGACCATGATGAAGAAATCCCCGGTGGCGGTGCCGGGGCCCGCCTGTGCCATGGAGATAACCCCGTCAGTGTGACTGAGGCCGGTTTGGCTGGTCGACTCGTGGGCAATGGGTTTCAGGATACGCTTGGGATCGTTCTGTGTGCCGCCCTGAATGAAGCCGCCGAACTGCTCGTCATCAAATTTGAACGAACGGTAGAAGGTGGTCCCGTCCAACCGCTTCTGATCGACATAGCGCAGGAAATTGGCCGCCGTGATGGGCGCCCGCTCCACCTCGACCGCGATGGTGACAGCACCAAGGCTCGTGGTGAGCAGGACCGGCACTGTCCTGGGCACAGGCTTGGCTGCCTCCGCTGGCACGCTTGCTTCCGGCGGAACTGGGGCTTGCGGCGCGCTCGCCTGCTCCTGAGCGTAAAGTGACGGCGCGGAGAGGAGGATCGCAGTCAACACGACGGCGAGCTGGGAGGGAAAGCGGCGTATCATGACGTCATGCTAAGGTCTGTGCGGGTTCTTGTGAACCGCATATGTGCCCTGCCTCTCGCCCCCGCTGGAGCGGTTGGCAGCGCGTTCAGCGCAAGAAACAGATGCGGCACGTCTCTCCCTCCATCGCTTCTCCGGCCTTGGTCTTGCCGGCGAGTTGCACTATGCAGCGCAAAAGCTCCGGGGAAAAGATTTGACGCTTGCCATGCTCGCGGCTGCCGCTGCCCAGCCCATCCAGTTCACTAGTCTCGGGCTCGATCCTGTCGCGATCTCCCTCGGCTTCTTCGACATCAAATGGTACAGCCTCGCCTATCTGGCCGGCATCCTGATCGGCTACTGGTACCTGACCGTCCTCATCCGCCAGCCAGGCGCGCCAATGGCGCGGCGCCATGCCGACGATTTCATCTTCTATGCCACGCTGGGCATCATCGCGGGGGGGCGGCTGGGCTATATTCTGTTCTACCAGCCCTCGATCCTCGAACGGCCGCTGGACATCTTCAAGCTATGGCAGGGCGGCATGTCGCTGCATGGCGGGACGATCGGCGTCATCGTCGCAATCTGGTGGATGACGCGACGGGAAAAGCTCTCCTTCCTGCGCGTGTGCGATTATGTCGCCTGCGTCGTCCCCTTCGGCCTGTTCTTCGGCCGGCTCGCCAATTTCGTGAATGGTGAACTGTGGGGCAAGGTGACGGACGTGCGCTGGGCTATCGTCTTTCCCGATGCCGGCCCACTGCCGCGGCATCCGAGCCAGCTCTACGAAGCCGTGCTGGAAGGACCGGTGCTCTTCGCCGTCCTCGCCTTCTTCTTCTGGAAGACCAAGGCACGCTACCATCCGGGCAAGCTGTTCGGGATCACTGCATTGGGCTATGGCGCGGCACGTTTCTTCGTCGAATATTATCGCGAGGCGGACGCCCAGTTGATGGACTTTGCGGAGCGCACCGGCTTGCACATGGGCCAGTGGCTGACCATCCCCATGCTGCTTCTCGGCCTTTACCTGGTGACAACGGCCAAAGGCCGGCGCACCCGCGTGGAGCCGATCGCCGGGACGGACAGTGTCGCCTGAGGCGGCGGGGGACGACCGGCCGCTCTCGCTCCACGATTTCATGGCTGCGGCCAACGCTGCCTATTACGGCTCGCGCGATCCGCTCGGGGCAGGCGGCGATTTCATCACCGCGCCGGAAATCAGCCAGATGTTCGGCGAGCTGATCGGCCTGTGGTTCGCTGACCTGGCGCTGCGTGCCGGCGCTGGCGCAACGGCTGCCTATGTCGAACTGGGACCGGGCCGGGGCACGCTCGCGGTCGATGCGTTGCGCGCCATGGCGAGAGCCGGGCTCGCCCCGCCCGTCCATTTCGTCGAGACCAGCACCGTGCTGCGCGAGGCACAACGCACAGCGGTGCCGCACGCGCACTGGCATGAGGATGTGCGGACTCTGCCCACCGACCGGCCGCTGATCATCATCGCGAACGAATTCTTCGATGCGCTGCCGATCCACCAATATCAGCGCACGGCGCGCGGCTGGCGCGAGCGCATGGTGGCGGGCGATCCCCCACGCCTGCTCCCGGGCGAGGTGGATTGCGCGGACGCAATCCCGATCCAGCTGGCCGATGCGCCGCTCGGCGCGATCGTCGAGCGCAATGAAGCCGGCGAAGCGGCGATGGCGGTGCTGGCCCGGCGCATCGCCGCGCAGGGCGGCGCGCTGCTCGTCATCGATTATGGCTATGAGGGCCCCGCCACAGGCGATACGCTCCAGGCCATGAAGGACCATCGCTACGCCGATCCGCTGGCCGAACCGGGCACGCGCGATCTCACCGCTCACGTCGATTTCGCCATGCTCGCGGCGGTGGGGCGCGCCAACGGCCTGCGCCCCACGCCGTGCGTAGGCCAAGGCGCCTTCCTGACCGCGCTGGGTATCGACGCGCGTGCGGCCGCCCTCGCCCGCGCCAATCCTGCCCGCGCCGATGAGGTTGCGGGGGCGCACGCGCGGCTGGTCGATCCGTCCGCCATGGGTACATTGTTCAAGGCGCTGGCGCTGCGCCACACCGACTGGCCGCAACCGGCAGGCTTCGCATGAGCGTGGAGGTTCTGCGCGCGGCGGTGCTCGACGGCGTCCCGCATGGTTTTCTCGGCCGGCGCGGTGGCGTCTCGACGGGCGTCCATGCCGGCCTCAATGTCGGGTTCGGTTCAGACGATGAGCGCGACGCCATCCTGCACAACCGCGATCTGGCGCGCGACGCCGTGCTGCCCGGATCCACGCTGGTCACGCTCCATCAAGTCCATTCCGCCGATGTCGTGACGGTGACCGCGCCAATTCCGCTGGACGCCCGCCCGCACGCCGACGCGCTGGTCACGAACCGGCCGGGCCTGTTGCTCGGCATCCTCACCGCCGATTGCGTACCAATCCTCTTCGCCGACGCGATGCGCGGCGTCGTCGGCGCGGCCCATGCGGGCTGGAAGGGCGCGCTGGGCGGGGTAGCCGAGGCGACACTTGACGCCATGACGGCACTGGGCGCCGAGCGGGATGCCATCGCCTGCGCCATCGGCCCCTGCATCGGCCGGGCGAGCTATGAGGTGAGCGAAGGTTTTGAGCGCCCATTCCTTGCGCGTGACGAGGACGACGCCCGCTTCTTCTCGGCCGGGCGGACGGGTCATCTCCAGTTCGACATAGCCGGCTATGTCGCGGCGCGACTAGCAGCAGCGGGGGTGAGCCGCATCGCCCTGCTCGACGAAGATACCTGCAGCCAGCCGACGCGCTTCTTCAGCTATCGCCGCGCCTGCCTTACCGGCGAACCGGGCTATGGCCGGCAAATCTCGCTGATCGGGCTCGGCTGAGGCAGCATCGGCCTAATCATGCCCGTCACGCGGGCGGGTACCCATGGCCGCAGTTGCGCGGCGCAATGTCACCAGTGGAACACCGGCCAGCCCCGCTCGGTTGCCAGCCGGCGCAGTGGTTCATGGGGATTAGCGGCGAAACCCTCATCCGCAAAGCCGAGCATCGGCGCATCGGTAACATGATCGCTGTAAGCACGGATATACGCCGCATCCCGCGCGATGCCGGCCCCCGCCATCCAATCCTCGATCATCCGCAGCTTGGCGACGTCGTAGCAATTCTCGCCGGCGATCCTGGCGCGGATATAGTCGACATCCTGCGTGAAATGGTCGGTCGCGATCACATCGTCGAAACCGAGCCGGCGAGCGATCGGCTCGACATAGAGCCGGTAGGAAGCGGACGCGATGACCATGCGGCAACCGTCCGCTTTGTCCTGCGCAATCTGCGCGAGTGCTCCGGGACGAATATTCTCCGCGATCACCTTGTCCGCATAGCTCTCCACCGCCGGCATGATTCGTGCGCGGCTGACCCGCCGCCCCATCAACAGCGCCTGATTCAGTTCCTTGGCCCGGCCGCGCGATACCAGCCGCAGCACATAGGCGAGCAGGACGAGAACCGCCGCTGGCAGCAGCACCAGCCGCCAGGGCGCAAGCGCGCGCGCCATGTGGATAAGGAACGCCGTGTAGGTGCCGCGCACGGTGATTGTGCGGTCCATGTCGTAAATGGCGATCCGGTGCATGGGTGGCTGTTCTCCGGGACAGCGTTGATCGTGCAGCGCATGGGCCAAATCGGCTTGCCGCGCAACGCAAACTGCCCCACTGTGCGCGCGATGGCGCAGCCAGCTGACCTTATCGAGCGCGACGACGCACAGGGCCGCATCATCAGCCTGAGCGGCAGGCTGTCGCTGGCCTGCCTGGGCGACCTGCCCCAGCGGCTCGACGCCTTCGACGGCAACGTCGCTCAAATCGATCTTGGTGCAGTCGAGCACATCGACACCATCGGCGCCTGGGTGGTGCACCGCTTCGCGGAGCGCACAGGGGCGGAGATCGCCGGCGCGGGCGAAGACGCGCGACGGTTGCTCGATGCCGTGGCGCGCAACGACGAACCGCTCGAATCCCGCCCAGTCGCCCCCAATTCGATCGTGCGGGTGTTGGCGGAAATCGGCGAAGCCGTGAAGATCACGAGCCGCACGATGGTCGGTCTCATCGGCTTTCTTGGCGCGACGGTGCTCACCATAGGCCACCTGGCCCGCCATCCCCGCTCGATCCGCGTCAATGCGGTGGTGCAACGGCTGGAGGTGGTGGGGATCAAGGCACTCGCCATCGTCGGACTGATGAGCTTCCTCGTCGGGATCGTCATCGCGCAGCAAGGCTCTGTGCAGCTCAAGCAATTCGGCATGGAGGTGCTGACGGTCAATCTCGTCGGCCGCCTCACCTTCCGCGAACTGGGCGTGCTGATGACCGCGATCATGGTCGCGGGGCGTTCCGGCTCGGCCTTCGCCGCCCAGATCGGCACGATGATGCTCAACGAGGAGGTCGACGCGATGCGCACCATTGGCGTGCGGCCGATGGAAGCGCTTGTGATGCCGCGAATCATCGCCACGGTCATCATGATGCCGCTGCTCGGCTTCTACGCCTCGGTCGTTGCGATCATCGGCGGCGGCTTCCTGTGCGCCGTGGCGCTGGACATTCCCCCCATCACCTTCGTCCAGCGGCTGCGCGAGGTCGTGCCGATCACGGACCTGTACGTCGGGCTGGTCAAGGCGCCGGTGTTCGGCCTCATCATTGGTATCGCGGGATGTTTCCAAGGCCTGCAGGTGCGCGGCAATGCCGAGGAGGTCGGCGCGCGCACCACCGCCGCCGTCGTGCAGGCGATCTTTTTGGTGATCGTGAGCGATGCGATCTTCGCGGTCTTCTTCACCTGGGTGGGGTGGAATTGAGCGACGCAAATCCTCCGCCGACGCCCAAGCCGGACGCCGAACCGATCATCCGGATTCGCGGCCTCGTCAACACATTCGGCGATCATATCGTCCACGACGGGCTCGATCTGGATGTGCGGCGGGGCGAGATATTGGGCGTGGTTGGCGGCTCCGGCACGGGCAAATCCGTGCTGATGCGCGCGATCATCGGCCTGCAACGGCCTACGGCCGGCTCCATCACCGTGTTCGGCGAACCGATGCTGGATCGCGACCCGACCGACCCCGACCTGATGGCAGTCCAGAAGCGCTGGGGCATCCTCTTTCAGAATGGCGCGTTGTTCTCGACGTTGACCGTGTCGGAGAACATCCAGGTGCCGCTGCGCGAATATTATCCCGGGATGACGCCCCGGCTGCGTGAGGAGATCGCGGCCTACAAGATTCTGATGACCGGCCTGTCGGCCGCCGACGGGCCCAAATATCCCTCAGAACTATCGGGCGGCATGCGCAAGCGCGCCGGGCTGGCGCGTGCGCTGGCGCTCGACCCCGAACTGTTGTTCCTCGACGAGCCGACCGCCGGGCTCGACCCGATTGGTGCCGCCGCGTTCGATGCACAGACATTCGAACTACAGCGCACGCTCGGCCTCACCCTGTTCCTCATCACCCACGATCTCGACACACTGCACGCCATTTGCGACCGCGTGGCTGTGCTGGCGGACAAGAAGGTGATCGCGGTCGGCACGATCGAGGAGTTGCTGGCGCTCGATCACCCCTGGATTCAGGAATATTTCAACGGGCCGCGCGGCCGCGTGGCTCACCAGGCGCGTGGCCTCGTCGACGAGCGGCAGGCATGACGCGCGTGCCGCAACCGTGGACAGGCCGCGCCCGGCCCGCCATAACCGAGGCGAAGGAAAGCAGGGGCTAGATGGAAACACGATCCAACAATGTGTTCGTGGGTGCGGTCGTCCTGCTGCTGCTGGTGCTGACCATCGGCGCAGCCTTCTGGTTCGCGCGCATCAACGAAGGCGACAAGCGCGAATATGACATCTTCTTCAAACAGTCGGTCGGCGGGCTGGCGAAGGGATCGTCGGTCACCTACTCCGGCGTGCCGTCGGGTCAGGTCAAGCTCATCGAGCTGTGGCGCAAGGATCCAGAGTTCGTCCGCGTCCGGATCGTGGTCGACCGGACGACCCCGGTCTTGCAGGGCACCACCGCGACCATCAACGGCGTGGGCTTTACCGGCGTCTCGGAGGTCCAGCTCGACGGAGCGGTCCGCGGCGCGCCGCCGATCGTCTGTCCGGAGGAGAATGCAAACGCTGTCTGCCCCGAAGGCGTGCCCGTCATCCCCACCAAGCCCGGCGCACTTGGCGAACTGCTCAACAATGCGCCGATGCTCCTGCAGCGGCTGACGACGTTGACCGAGCGGCTGACCGAGATGCTGGGCGATGAGAACCAGAAGAACTTTTCGGCGATTCTCGGCAATGTGAACAAGCTGAGCGGCGCGCTTGCCGCACGCGGGCCGGAAATCGCTGCGACCGTCGCCCAAACCCGCGCAACGCTGGAGAGCGCCGCCAAGGCGGCCGACGCACTGACACAGGCGGCCAACAGTGCCAACGATCTGGTCAACAGCGAGGGCAAGCCGCTGGTCGCAGATCTGCGCCAGTCGATCCAGTCCGCCCGCGCAACGCTCGATACGCTGGATAGCACGCTCAAAGACGCGAAACCGGGGGTCGAGACCTTCACCCAAGATACCATGCCGCAAATAGGCCTGTTGGTACGCGATCTCCGGCACATGTCGCGCGCTATCCTGGCCGTGACCGAGAAGCTCGACCAGCAGGGTGCGAGTGGCCTGATCGGCTCGCCGCCGCTACCGGACTACAAGCCATGAAGGAAAGGCACTCCATGCCCCTCCCCCGCCCCTTCCCGCGTCGCCGCGCCGCTGGCCTTCTGCTCGCGACCGTCGCCACGCTGATGAGCACGGGCTGCGTGCGACTGGGAACCAAGCCCCCATCGACCCTGCTGACGATCACCTCGCAAGCGGCCGCCCCGGCCGGCGAAGTGCTCTCCGCCACCCGCCAGCAAGCGCTGTTCGTCGACCTGCCTGTCGTCCCGCGTGCGATCGCGACGCTGCGCGTGGCGGTGCGCGACAGCGCCAACAGCTTCGCTTATGTGAAGAACGCCTCCTGGGTGGATACACCGGCGCGGCAGTTCCAAGGCGTACTGGCCGAGACGATCCGCGTGCGCAGCGGCCGGCTGGTGCTCGACCCCGGCCAGTATCTGGCGCGGCGCGGACAGATGCTGGAAGGCAATCTGCTCGAATTTGGCGTGGACGCGGCCCGGATGCGCGCCGTCGTCACCTACGATGCGACGCTGATGACACCCGACGGCCAGCAGGTAACGCGCCAGCGCTTCACCGCTGCGGTGCCGGTGAGCCGGGTCGACGCCGCAACCGTCGCGCCGGCGATCAGCCAAGCCGCCAACGAGGTGGCGACGGCGGTGGCCGATTGGATCACGGCACAAGGCTGATCTTGCCCGCTTGCCCTCTTGCGTGCGCAGAAGGGCAGCGCGGTTAAGTCGTGGGGTCTTGCTGTCGCGGAACCATGGCGGCTCTCACGACAAAACGCCTACCCCTTCACCCCACTTCCTCAGGCGAGGCTCTTGCTGGCTTGCTCCAGCACATCGCGTGAGAGGCCGGGAGTGGCGACGATGCGCTCCAGCTCGGCGCGCATCAGCGCGCCACGGGCGGGATCGAACCGGCGCCAGCGGCCGAGCGGCGGAACCATGCGGGCGGCGGTCTGCGGGTTGAGCTTGTCGAGTGCGATGATGGTATCCGCGACCAGCCGGTAGCCCTTGCCGTCCGCGCGGTTGAACGCCCACTGGTTCGCCGCGAAAGCGCCGAACAGCGACCGCGCGCGGTTGGGATTGTTGAGCGTGAAATCGGGGTGCGCCGCCAGCGCCTCGACGATTTCCACCGTCTCCGGGTGCGCAGCGAGCGCCTGGGTCTGGAACCATTTATCGATCACCAGCGCATTGCCGGCATAGCGCTCATAGAAAGCCGCCAGCGCCCGCTCGCGCTCGCCGCTGGCCCCGTTGGCGAGCACCGCAAGGGCGGCCTGCCGCTCGGTCATGTTGTCTGCCCGCTCGAACTGGTCGAAGGCCAGCGTCGGGCCATCCGCGGCACCCGATGCCACCAGATAATTGAGCGCGACGGCGCGTAGCTTACGCGCGCCCCGCGCATCGGCGGAGAGCGAAAAGCCATTGCGCGCGCATTCGGCATGGAGCGCGCGCCAGTCAGTTTCCAGCAAGCGGCCGATCCGGCTTTGCAGGGTCTCGCGCGCCGCGTGGATCGCCTCTGGATCGACAAGCTGCATCTGGTCGCCGAGATAGGCTTCGCTGGGCAGGCGCACGGCTTCCGCAACGAAGGACCGGTCGAGCACGGGATCTGAAATGGTGCGGCGGATCGCCTCCACCACGCCATCGCTCTCCAGAGGCCTGCCGCTGATATGCGCCATCAACGCACCGATCATGAGCTGCTGAAGCGCCTCGTAGCGGCTGAAGGGATCGTCGTCATGCGCGGCGAGAAAGGCGAGGTCATCCGCGCTTTGCTCGCACTCGATGATGACGGGTGCGGAGAAACCGCGATTGATCGACAGCACCGGCGCGGTCGGAAAGCCATCGCGGGTGATCCGTGTCTGCGCATCCGTCAGCAGCGCCACCTCCTCGCCCCCGTGCGTGCCCGTCGCGGCATCGAACAGAGCGAAGCGCAGCGGGATCGCCATCGGCGCCTTGTTGCCCTGCCCCGGCGTGGCGGGCACGCGCTGGGCGAGATCGAGCGTGACGGTACCGCGCGCCGGATCATGCGCCATGCGCACGGTCACACGCGGCGTGCCAGCCTGGCTGTACCAGAGGCGGAACTGGGTGAGATCGACCCCGCCGCCATCTTCCATGGCCTTGACGAAATCCTCGCAGGTGACAGCCTGCCCGTCGTGCCGCGCGAAATAGAGGTCGGTCCCCTTGCGGAAGCGCTCCGGGCCGAGCAGCAGGGCTATCATGCGGATCAGCTCGGCGCCCTTGTTATAGACGGTCGCGGTGTAGAAGTTGCTGATCTCGATATAGGATTCGGGCCGTACCGGGTGGGCGAGCGGGCCGGCGTCCTCCTGGAACTGGGCGGCGCGCAGAATCCGTACATCCTCGATGCGCTTGACCGCGGCCGAGCCCATCTCCGCCGAGAAGCTCTGGTCGCGATAGACAGTGAAGCCCTCCTTCAACGAGAGCTGGAACCAGTCGCGGCAGGTGACGCGATCGCCCGACCAGTTGTGGAAATATTCGTGCGCGACGACGCCCTCGATCGCGTCATAATCGGGGTCGGTCGCCGTCTCGGGATCGGCCAGGATGTAGCGCGAGTTGAAGATGTTGAGGCCCTTGTTCTCCATCGCGCCGAAGTTGAAATCGGCGACGGCGACGATGTTGAACACGTCGAGATCATATTCACGGCCATAGGTGCGCTCGTCCCACGCCATGCTGTTCTTGAGCGCGGCCATGGCGTGGCCGGTGCGCGGCAGGTCCGGCTCCTTGACCCAGATGCCGAGCTTGACGGTGCGGCCGCTCATCGTCGTGAAGCTATCCGCATTACAGGCGAGATCGCCCGCGACCATGGCGAAGAGGTAGCTGGGCTTGGGGAAAGGATCGACCCAGCGGGCGAAGTGGCGACCGTCCGGCAGATCGCCCTGCTCGACCGGATCACCATTGGCGAGCAGCACCGGGTAGAGCGCTTTGTCCGCGCGCATCGTGACCGTGTAGCGGGCGAGGACGTCCGGTCGGTCCGGGAAGAAGGTGATGCGGCGGAAGCCCTCCGGCTCGCATTGGGTGCAGAGCAGCCCGCCCGAAGCATAGAGCCCCATGAGCTGGGTGTTGGCGGCGGGGTTGATCTCAACCTCCGTCTCGACGACATGGGCGTGGCCGGGCAGAGCGATGATGAGCGCGCCATCCTCCAGCCGCCAATCCTGCGCCGCCAGCGGCTTGCCGTCGACGCGGATGGCGAGCGGCGCCAGCCCGTCGCCATCGAGCCGCAGCGGGCGATCATGATTGCCGGCGCGGGTGACGTGGAGCGTGGCACGAACGCGCGTCACCTGCGCATCCAGATCGAGGACGAGGGTGATCTCCGGCACCAGCCAGAGCGGCGGGCGATAATCCTCGCGGCGGATGACGGGAGGCGTGGCGGGCGCGTCGGTCTGTTGGATATCCATGGATAAATCCTAGGATGCCCGGCGCCGTGGCACAACCACCCGATGACCGGGGCTGATGGTAGCCACCAGGGGGCCTGACCGCGCACTAATCTCGCGAACGTCACAAAAGCCGCGGGGTGAACCCCACATTCTTCTTCCTTTTGCGCGCCTGATCCCGCGCAGATATCGCCGGGACGACACCTTCATGCCATGAGGCGATGCTCGTCGAACAGCGCTGGGCGGGCCGACCCCACCATGGCATAGGAAACAGGCGCATGATGAAGGAGGGACTGATGTCGCACCTGTTCGTCTTCGGCCTTGGCTACAGCGCCGGACGGCTGGCGAGGCGGCTGGCGGGTGAGGGCTGGGCGGTCGAGGGCACGGGGCGCGCGGGCAAGATCCGTTTCGAGGATGAAGCGGCGGTGCGCGCGGGGCTCGAGCGGGCGACGCATATCCTCTCCTCTGTGCCGCCGGGCGCGGAAGGCGACCCGGTGCTGGACCGCTACCGCGCGGCTATCACCGCCGCGCCCGCCGGGTGGATCGGCTATCTCTCCTCGACCGGCGTCTATGGCGACACCGGCGGCGCGTGGGTGGACGAGACCGCCCCGGTCGGCGGCGGGCGGCGCAGTGCGCGGGTGATCGCGGACGCGGCGTGGCGGGCGCTCGGGCGACCCGTGCACGTCTTTCGGCTCCCGGGCATCTACGGGCCGGGACGGAGTGTGCTGGAGCGTATCCGCGAGGGACGTGCGCGGCGGATCGCGCTGCCCGGGCAGGTCTTCAGCCGCGTGCATGTCGACGATATTGCCGGCGGGGTGATCGCCGGGATGCGTGGCCCGGCGGGCGTCTACAACCTCGCCGACGATCTGCCCTGCCCGCAAAACGACGTCATAACGTATGGCTGCGCGCGGCTGGGGCTGCCCGTGCCGCCGTTGCAGACGCTGGCGGAGGCGGGGCTGTCCCCGGCGGCAGCGGCTTTTTATGCAGAAAACCGACGGGTCGCCAATGGCAGGGCCAAACGCCTGCTCGGCTGGCGGCTGCGCTACCCCGATTATCGGGCCGGGCTCGGGGCGATGGCCAGTGAATGTCAAGGCGCGCCCGTCTGACAGGGGTTCCGTGTTCCTGCGCAGACCGCAGGTCTGGCCTGCAAGGCGCCGCTCACACGCCCTCGTCCTGCCTTCGCAGGACGAGGGCGTGGGTTATCACGCAGCGGATGCGCTTCTCCCGCCAGGAGCCTGCAAACAGTGGCTCCGTGGCCTTGCAAGGCGCACATGGCTTGAGCGTCATCGCCGCTGCGCCACGCCCTTCCACCCTTTGACTTGCTCGCCCCGACCCGCGACCCGTGCTAGCCGCCCGTCTGGCGGAAGCGGGCGCGCAGCGCGATTCCCATGCCGCCCAGCGCCAGCACCGCGCCCAAGACGGCGAGTGGCGTCCAGTGATATCCCTCGAACAGCGTCGAGATGCCCATGGCAAGGATCGGGATGAGCAGGCTGGTATAGGCCGCCGGCCCCGCGCCGATCCGCTGGATCAGCCGGAAATACAGCGGAAAGGTGATGACCGTGCCGGCGATGCCGAGATAGAGAGTGCCGAGCCAGTAGCCGGGGCGGAGATCGACCACGGGAGGCCCGGTGGTGGTCCACGCATAAGCTGCATCCGCCGCCGCCCCGAACGCCATCGCCCAGGTCAGCAGGCTCGCCATCGGCACGGTGCGCGCAGTCGGAGCGGCCTGCATGACATTGGCGACCGAGGCGAACAGCATCGCGACCACGCAGAGCCCCAGCCCAAGCGCAACCTGCGCCGGGGTGGCGGTGACGCTGGCGCGATATTCGTTGAGGAACAAAAGCGCGATGCCGACCACCGCCACCGCCGATCCGGCGATGAAGGCGAGGCCGACCCGCTCACCGAAGATGGCCCGTGCGAGCAGGCTGTTGGGCACGATCAGCAGCGCATAGACGAGCGCGCAGAGGCCCGAGGTCACATACAATTCCGCATGATATAGCAGGTTGAAATTAAAGGCGAATTGTAGGACTCCGAGCACCGCCGCAAAGAGCATGGCGCGGCGTCCAATCGCCAGCGACGCGCCGGTCATCCGCGCCAGCACCGCCATGCCGAGTGCGGCGATGGCGAAGCGGTAGCAGACCGACCAGGCTGGCGGCACCAGCGCGAGCTGATCGCGGATGACGATCCACGTCGACGACCAGATCAGCGTGACGGTCGCGAAGGGCAGGATGACGCCGCCGGGGCGTCCGCGTATCACAGCGCCGCCAGCGCAGCGGCCAACGGCGCGATGTCGGCCGCCTTATGATGCCAGCTCGTCACCAGCCGCGCGGTGCCCGGTGCCATCGTGTGGAAGCCGAAGCCCTGCGCGCGGAGCGCCCCCGCTTCGGCCGGAGACAGCCGCAGGAAGATCTCGTTACCCGCCACCGGGTGGATCAGCCGCGCGCCGGCCGCCTGGGCGACGAGGGCGGCGGCGGCGTTGGCCGCGCGGGCATTGGCGAGCCAGAGATCGCCATCGAGCATGGCATGGAGCTGCGCGGCGAGGAAGCGGCCCTTGGAGAGCAGGTGCCCCGCTCGCTTGCGGCGGCGGCGCGCCTCCTCGGCGCGGGTGGGATCGAACAGGACCAAGGCCTCGGCGTTCATCGCGCCGTTTTTCGTGAAGCCGAAGCTGAGCACGTCCACGCCCGCCCGCCAACTGAGGTCGGCCGGGGTGCAGTCCTGCGCGACAACCGCATTGGCGAAGCGCGCGCCGTCGACATGCAGGGCGAGACCGGAGGCCCGACAGAGCGCTCCGATGGCGCCTAGCTCCTCCGGCGCATAAGCAAGGCCATATTCGGTGAGATTGCTCAGCGAGACGGCGTGCGGACGAGTCTGGTGGACCGAGCCGCCAATGCGTGCGAGGCGAGCGGCGATCCCCTCGGGCGTTAGCTTGGCGCCCTCCCCCGCGCACGGGATGAGACGCGCGCCGCCCGTCTGAAGTTCCACCGCGCCGCACTCGTCCGCGATGATATGCGCCTCCTCATGGGCGAGAATGCCGCCATAGGGCGGGCAGAGCAGCGCGAGGGCGAGCGCATTGGCGGAAGTGCCGGTGGCGGTCCACAGCACCGCCACGTCTCGCTCGAACAGCGCCGAGAAGCGCGCATCGAGCGCCTGGCTCAGCGCATCGCCATCATAGGCCATATCGGTGGCGTTGGCGTCCGCCATCGCCGCCAGCACGGCGGGATGGACCGGCGCGCAATTGTCCGAGAAGAAGTGCATGGCCTCTTGGCATGACGGCACGGCGGGGCGCCGTCAACGGGCACGAGAGTGCGCCCCCCTGCCCGTCCCCTACGACCGCGCCACAGCCCTGCCGCCGGCCCGAACCAGAGTGCTTGGAGCCGACCGCACGAGGCGGCGGCCGGCAGGATGGAATGGGTGAAGCCTCATCGCCGAATATTATGATTATTATTCAATGCGGTAGGAAAATTATCGGTGTCTCAGAACCCGCCGCCTGTCAGCTTCTGGCAGATCATGTCGAGCTGCTCCAGGCTGGAATAACCCAGCGTCAACTCGCCCTTGCCGCCCTCGAAGCTGATCGCGACCCTGAGGCCGAGCAGATCGGAGAGATGCTGTTCCATCGCGACCAGGTCCGCATCGCGCCCGGCGGCTGACGACGACCCCTTCTCTCCGCGTGGCGCAGCACCCGGGTCGCGCGCAGTACGGACGAGCCGCTCGGTCTCGCGGACGGAGAGCCCCTTGGCAGCAATCTCCCGCGCCAGCGTGACGCAGCCCGGCGCGCCGATCAGCGCGCGGCCGTGGCCCATGCTGAGCCGGCCGTCCATCACCAGCCCCTGCACCTCGTCGGGCAGGTCGAGTAAGCGCATCAAGTTTGCCACGTGGCTTCGCGACTTGCCAACGATGCGCGCCAGCCCGTCCTGGCTGTGCTGGAACGTCTCGATCAGCCGGCGATAGGCCTGCGCTTCTTCAATGGGGTTCAGGTCTTCGCGCTGGATATTCTCGACCAGCGCGATTTCCAGCGTCTCCGCCTCGCTGAAATCGCGAACGATCGCGGGAATCTGGTGGAGTTGCGCCTTCTGCGCGGCCCGCCACCGACGCTCGCCGGCGACGATCTGGTAGCGCCCATCGCCCGTTGGCCGCACGATGATCGGCTGGATGATCCCGCGCGCGCGGATGCTCTCCGACAGTTCCTCAAGCGCCTGCGCATCGAACTGCCGACGAGGTTGATCCGGGTGCGGCGCCACGCGGACGATCTCGATCATCTGGACGGCGCGACTGGATGGTCCGCTCGTAGCGCTCCCGTCCTCGGCCGGTTCGGACGCGACCGCGACCGCGACCTCGCGTGATGCCTCGCCGAGCAGCTCCGACAAGCCGCGTCCCAGCGGCCGGCGGGCGCGGCCCCGCGTCGTCAGATCCCCATCGCTCATGCCGCTATTTCCTCCCGTGGAAGCCGCTCGATCAATTCACGCGCGAGCGCCATATAGGCTTCCGATCCGGCACAGCGCATATCGTAAATGAGCGCCGGCACCCCATGGCTCGGCGCCTCCGAGAGCCGCACGTTGCGCGGAATCACGGTCTTGAACACAAGATCACCCAGACAGGCCCGGACGTCGTCGGCAACCTGATCGGTGAGACGGTTGCGGCGATCATACATGGTGAGAGCCACGCCGAGGATCGACAATGCGGGGTTGAAACGCGCGCGGATCCGTTCGACCGTCTGGAGCAACTGCGAGAGCCCCTCGAGCGCGAAGAACTCGCATTGCAGGGGCACCAACACCGATTTCACAGCAACCATGGCGTTGACCGTGAGCAGGCCGAGCGATGGCGGGCAATCGACCAGGCACACGTCCCAGCGGTGCCCGCCCCGATCGTCCAGGGCATTGGCGAGTCGGTGGGTGCGCTGGTCGATATCGATCAACTCGATCTCGGCCCCGGAGAGGTCTTGCGTCGCCGCCACGATATCCAGACCGGGAACCGCGCTGTGGATGACCGCTTCATCAAGCGTACTGTCGCCGATGAGCAGATCGTAGCTCGAGCGCGCACGGGCGCTGTGGGTGATGCCAAGCCCGGTCGAAGCGTTGCCCTGCGGATCCAGATCGATGAGCAATGTGCGGTGCCCGGTCGCCGCCAGCGCAGTGGCGAGATTGATGGCGGTGGTTGTCTTGCCCACCCCGCCCTTCTGGTTCGCAATCGCTATGCTGATCATATCACCGCCAATTTCTGCGCGACTTCACGGCCTTGCTGGACCTTTTCGGCGCCGTCCGCGGGGCAACCCCTTGCGCGGTCAGAATGACGCTGTCTGGGTCGGTCAAGCTCTGTTCCACGTGAAACACAGCTTGCCACCCCGCGCGCGCGATGGCCAGTTCCTTTTCGCCGTTGCGCCCTTTTGGCAGCAACCAGACGGTGTTTTCATCAGCCAGATGGTGTGCGCTGGCCAGCAGCTTGTCGAGCGGTGCGTAGGCCCGCGCGGATATGATGCTGGCCGGCTTGGGAAGGGCCACCTTTTCGACCTTGGTTCCGAGGACGGTGACATGGTCGAGACCCATCGTCCGGGCGGCCCGCTCGAGAAAAGCCACGCGGAGCGGCCGGACCTCCACCAGCACCATCGGCCGCGGGGACAGGCAGGCGACGACAAGCCCGGGGAATCCGGCGCCGGTGCCGAGATCGACCCACGCCCCCGCAGGGGGCGACGCCAGCACTGGCAAGGTGAGCAATTGGGCCGAATCGACAATGTGCCGTCCCCATATCTCGGCACGACTGGCGGCGGAAATCAGATTCTGGCGATCTGCCTCCTCCAGCACCAGTTGAGTGAGGTGCCGCAAACGGTCCCCCGAATCCCCTTCCCACCAGCCTTGACCCCGCAGCCACTCCTGCGCTTCCTGCTCGGTCATACCGCGTGCTGCCGGGCTGCGACGAGGAGCGCGGCGAGCGCGGCAGGCGTGATCCCGCGAATCCGCCCGGCCGCGCCCAGCGTCTCCGGGCGGGCCAGGGTGAGACGTTCGATCATCTCGCTGCTGAGGCCGCCGATTGTCGCAAAGTCGAGATCAGCAGGCAGCGCAATCGCATCATTGACACGCAGGGCGCGCACCTCTGCGTCCTGGCGTTCGACATAGGGCGCATAGACGGCGTCCTGGAGCAACTCGGCAAGCAGTTGCGGATCGCCATCGGCGAGAGCCGGCACGGCGGCACGCAGATGGTCGAGCGTAACCGATGGGAAGCGCGCCCACTCGCGCGCGGGCCTTCGCACGCCATCGTCGCGCACCTCAGAACCCGCGTGGCGGAGACTGGACGCAGCCAGCGGTGTCTCGAAGAGCGCCTCCAGCGACGCCCGGGATCTTCTCTGCCGCTCCCACCACGCGCTCCGCTTCTCGCCCACAAGGCCCGCGGCGAGACCGAGCGCCGTGAGACGCGTCGCCGCGTTGTCGGCTCGCAAGCGAAGCCGGAACTCGGCCCGGGCGGTGAGCATCCGATAGGGCTCGGTAATGCCCTGCAACACCAGATCATCGATCATCACCCCGATATAGCTCTGCGCCCGGTCGAGGATCAGCGGTTCGAGATCGCAGGCGTGCGCGGCGGCATTCGCGCCGGCAACGACACCTTGCGCTGCTGCCTCCTCATAACCCGTTGTACCGTTGATCTGGCCGGCCAGAAACACGCCGGGAATTTCGGGCAGCGCCAACCTGCTATCGAGCGATCGCGGGTCGATATGATCATACTCGACGGCATAGCCAGGCACGACCATCTCGGCCTGGCCAAGCCCCGGAAGCGTCCGGATCAGCTCCAGTTGCGCGTCGGCCGGCAGTGACGAGCTCAAACCATTGGGATAGACCAGATGAGTGCCGAGCCCTTCCGGTTCGAGAAAGACCTGATGGCCGTCACGGTCGCCGAAACGGACGATCTTGTCTTCGATCGATGGACAATAGCGCGGCCCCCGCCCCTCAATATCCCCGGAGAACAGAGGTGATCGACCAAGATTGGCTCGCACCACGGCATGGGTCTTCTCGTTGGTGCGGGTGATGGCGCAGGCAAGCTGCGGTAGATCCGTGGCGGCCTCATTGGGAAGGAACGACATGGTCCAGCGATCGCGATCCGACGGCTGTTCGTCCAACACCGCCCAGTCGATCGTCCGGCCATCCAGACGCGCCGGCGTGCCCGTCTTGAGCCGACCCATCGGAAGGGCGAGCGCCCGCAATTGAGTAGCCAGATCCGTCGCCGCGTGCTCGCCCAGGCGGCCACCCGCCATGCGCTCTTCGCCCCGGAACATGACCGCGCCCAGGAAAGTCCCGGTGGTCAGGACCACGGCGCGCCCGGTCAGCGTACTGCCGTCCACAAGGCGGACGCCCACGACACCGCCTTGCTGAATGGCCAGCGCGGTGACTTCACCGGCGGCAACCTCCAGGCCGCGCTGTTCCGCGACTAGCGCCTGGACAGCAGCCCGGTAGAGGACGCGATCGGCCTGGATCCGGGGACCGCGCACCGCCGCTCCCTTGCTCGCATTGAGCATACGGCGGTGGATCGTCGCGCGATCGGCCGCGCGCGCCATCACGCCATCCAGAGCATCGATCTCGCGGACGAGATGGCCCTTACCGAGCCCGCCAATGGAAGGGTTGCACGACATCTCGCCAATGCGTTCAGGGCTAGCCGTGATCAGCAACGTGTGCGCGCCGCGCCGGGCCGCCGCCGCGGCGGCCTCGACGCCAGCATGGCCGCCGCCGATCACGATCACATCATAGGCGGAGGAAACACTCATGACCCGCCCCTACCGCCCGCGGGCCCGAGGGTCAAAGACTGTTCGGCGCAGGCGATATGTTCCACGTGGAACGCTGCACCGACGCTACTTGCCGATGCAGAAGCCGGAGAACAGCTCATCGAGCACAGCTTCGGTTGTCGCCCGGCCGGTCAGCTCATCCAGGGTCGTGAGGGCGAGACGTAAACATTCGCCGATGAGAATCTCATCAGTCAAAAGACTGGCCTCACGCACGGCGCCCTCCGCCCGGGCCAACACCGCCCGCTGGCGCTGTGACAGCGCATAGTCACCGGGTGCCGGCAGCAATTGACTCGCCGCGTCCCGCAACGCAGCGATCAGTTCCTCCATCCCCTCACCCGTGACTGCGGAGATCTCATAGCCGATGGCTGCCGCCGATCCCGGATCGCGGACATCGGCCTTTGCGGCAACCTGCAGCAGCACGTTGCCGGCTTTGGGCTGCGCCTCTCCATCCCCAAGCCAGAGAATGATGTCGGCGGCTGCGAGCAAGGCTTCGGCGCGATCGACGCCGATGCGTTCAACGGCATCGCCCGTTGTCCGAAGGCCCGCCGAATCCGCGATGACCATGGGGATTCCGCCGATCGCCACAGAGGCCTCGATCACATCGCGCGTGGTCCCCGCCACCGGCGAGACGATGGCTGCGTCACGACCTATCAACGCGTTGAATAACGTCGATTTCCCCGCATTTGGCGGTCCGCCGATCGCGACCCGCACGCCGTCCTTCAGCCGGTCGGCCGCGGGCTTGGCCAACTCGTTCGCCATGGCATCCGCGATCTGGCTGCATTGTCCGGCGAAGCCGGCCAAATCGATTGAGTCCGCCACGTCGCCTTCATCAGCGAAATCTAATCGCGCTTCCACGTGAGCGGACAGGCGCCGGAGGTCGCGTGTCCAGCCTTCGATCTGCCGGGAGAGCGCGCCACCCATCATCGCCATCGCTGCTCGGCGTTGGAAGGCGGTCTCTGCGGCGAGCAGATCCCCCAGCCCCTCCACTGAGGCAAGATCCATCCGGCCATTGGCGAACGCCCGCCGGGTGAAATCGCCAGCGTGTGCCGCCCGCAGGCCCGGCAGGCCGGCGAGGCATGCCTGGAGATCACGCACCACCGCTAAGCTGCCATGACAATGCAACTCGACGAGCGGCTCGCCGGTCACGCTAGCCGCAGCCGGGAACCAGAGCAGAAGCCCCTCGTCGATCAACTCACCTGTGAGCGGATCGTGGAAGTGCCGCAGCGCCGCCTGGCGCGGCGCGGGCAGATCACGACCCGTCACCGCACGGGCCGCAGACAGCGCTTCCGGGCCCGATAGCCGGATGATCGCGATCGCGCAGGGCGGCCGGCCGCTCGACAGCGCAAAAATGGTATCGCGCGCGCGCGTCATGATCCGCTCCTGCCCTTACCCAGTCCGTGTGCGATCAGTCGCTCTTCTTCTTGGTGCCGCCACCGGCTCCCCCGGGCGTCGCCTTGATGCCGAGATCCATCAGGCTGGAGAGCATCTTGAGCCCGGCATCCCCGAACGGCGAGAGCGTGCGGAACAGACGTTCGACCTGCTCGGCATTGCCCTGCCCGCTCATCGCGTCCGTCACCGAGCGGATATAGAGATCATGGACCCGCGTCATGTCCGGCAAGCCCAGAAAGCTGCGGGCTTCCTCCGGTGTGCAATCGACATCGACCGTGAATTTCATGGGGGTGTCTCCGTCTTGCCATGGCCCCGGCCAGCCGGCCGGCTTTCCAGAGGCATGCCGCAATCGCGCCGTTTTGGCCACAGGATTTGGCTAAGTAGTGGCCAGCTGGACCGTTCCTCTCCTCGACCATGGGGCGGCCTGCAACCTGCTGCGCAGCCAGGAGCAGAATCACTGCCCGATCCCGACTAGCCGCTCAGAAGAACGTCATGATCCCCACGTTCGGATCGACAAAACCCTCATAGATCATCTTCACCGCGACCCACAGGATCACGACAATACCCACCCAGGCGATCCACCGGAATCGATCGATGACCTTGGCAATAACGTTGGCGGCGAGGCCCATCAGCGCCACCGCGAAGACGAGACCGACGATCATGATGCCGGGATGATCCTTCGCCGCGCTGGCGACGCCAAGGACATTGTCGAGGCTCATGCTGACGTCCGCTACGGCCACTGCCCAGGCAGCACCTGCGAAGCTCTTGGCAGGGTGGAGTCCGCTACGCTCATCCCCCACGATTTCCGGCGAGCCGGCCGAACTGTCGTGGCCATCACGCAGCTCGCGCCACATTTTCCAGGCGACCCAGAGCAACAGCAACCCACCGGCGAGCACGAGGCCGACCACCTGGAGCAACTGCGTCACCACCAGCGCGAAGAAGACCCGCAGCACCAACGCGGCGATAACGCCGATGAAAATGACTTTGCGGCGCTGATCGGCCGGCAGGCCTGCGGCCAGCGCGCCGACGACAATGGCATTGTCGCCCGCCAGCGTCACGTCGATGATGAGAACCTGAAAAAAGGCTGACAGCGCCGCTGGACTGCCCAGATTGCTGAAATCGGCAACGATATGCGCCCACATGGTCGCCAGTGGACCGGCTGAACCGGCCACAACCATCAGGGCGAGATCAGTCATAGCGACGCCTATATTATCCTATTGATTCATCGTGGCGAAGAAGTCTTCGTTGGTTTTGGAATCCTTCATCTTGTCGAGGAGGAATTCCATAGCGTCAATGGTGCCCATCTGCATGAGGATGCGGCGCAGCACCCACATCTTGGAGAGCGTCGCCTTGTCGACAAGCAGCTCTTCCTTGCGGGTGCCGGACTTGCCGACATCGAGCGCCGGGAAGATGCGCTTGTCGGCCACCTTGCGGTCGAGCACGATTTCCGAGTTACCAGTGCCCTTGAACTCTTCGAAGATGACCTCGTCCATGCGGCTGCCGGTGTCGATCAGCGCGGTGGCGATGATCGACAGCGAGCCGCCCTCCTCGATATTGCGGGCGGCGCCGAAGAAGCGCTTGGGGCGCTGCAGGGCGTTGGCGTCGACACCGCCGGTCAGCACCTTGCCGGAGCTGGGAACCACGGTGTTGTAGGCACGGCCGAGGCGGGTGATCGAGTCGAGCAGGATGACGACATCCTTCTTGTGCTCGACGAGACGCTTGGCCTTCTCGATCACCATTTCGGCGACTTGCACGTGGCGCGTGGCAGGTTCGTCGAACGTCGAGGAAACGACCTCGCCCTTCACGCTGCGCTGCATGTCGGTGACTTCCTCGGGCCGCTCATCGATGAGGAGTACGAGCAGGAACACCTCGGGATGATTGTCGGTGATCGCCTTGGCGATATTCTGCAGCATCACGGTCTTGCCGACGCGCGGTGGCGCGACGATCAGCGTGCGCTGGCCCTTGCCCTGCGGCGAGACGATGTCAATGACGCGCGCGGACTTGTCCTTGATGGTCGGGTCCTGCGGGTCGAGCGTCAGCTTCTCATCCGGGTAAAGCGGCGTGAGATTATCGAAATTGACCCGGTGGCGCACCGCGTCCGGATCGTCGAAATTGACCGAAACGAGCTTGGTCAGCGCGAAATAGCGCTCGCCATCCTTTGGCGCGCGCACCTCGCCTTCCACCGTGTCACCGGTGCGCAGGCCGAACTTGCGAACCTGGTTGGGCGAGACGTAGATATCGTCCGGCCCGGCCAGATAATTGGCCTCCGGGCTGCGCAGGAAGCCGAAGCCGTCCGGCAGCACCTCGATCGTGCCCTCGCCGATGATCTCCGAGCCGTTCTCCGCCTCGACCTTGAGGATCGCGAACATGAGATCCTGCTTGCGCAGCGTCGACGCGCCCTCGATGCCCAGTTCCTCGGCGATGGCGACGAGTTCCGCAGGCGCTTTGCGTTTGAGTTCCTTGAGATGCATGGGAGAGTCCGACTCTTGGCGTGCGTGGGATGATGCTGTGAATGGTGCCAGGGCCGCCACTGTCCGGCGTCACGGCGCGGAGAGCGCGCCCCGGGAAAGGAATTCGGCGAGGGATTAAGCGCAGCCCAACGCCGAGTCAAGCAGCCGTGCAGTGTATCGGCACGCTATTTGCGGCGCTGCACGCCACGCCCCCGCTTGCCGTTTCCACCTTTTCTCGGTCAGTTCGCGACAGGACGGCCCGATGCAACGCCGTCTGAGGCCTATATCGGGTGTTAGCCATCACCCGGCCGACGAAAAGCCGGCATCGTCCCGCCCTTGTTTTGCGCCCGTCAATCGCCGCCTGTTCAGAACGGCCGGACGATCACCAGAATGACGACGAGCGTCACCAGCAGCGCCGGCACCTCGTTGACCATGCGCAGGCGCTTCTCGGGCCATGGCCGCTCGCCGCGCGCGAGCTTCTTGGCATAACCAACCAGCCAGCCGTGGAACCAGGAGAGGATGAGGACGAGCACCAGCTTGGCGTGGAACCAGCCCTGGCTGAAGGCCCCGACATTGAAGGCCAGCATCAGGCCGAACACCCAGACGAGGATGATCGACGGGTTGAGGATGATCCGCTTGAGCCGCTGCTCGCGCTCGATCCAGGCCTTGTCCTCGGGCGAGCCGACCTCGGTCTGGTGATGATAGACGAAGAAACGCGGCATCATAAACAGGCTCGCCATCAGGAAAATGACGAAAATGACGTGCGCGGCGAGCACCCATGGGTAGGTGGCGCCTAGAAAACCGAGGCCCGGCAGGATCGACATCACGCTACTCCCTTTTCTGCCCGGCGGCTCAGGCCGCGACCCTGATACCCCGCACCCTATCGACCAGCCGCTCGACATTTTCAACTGGCGTATCAGGCAGGATGCCGTGGCCGAGATTGAAGATGTGGGGGCGGGTGGGGAAGGCTTCCAGAATGGCGTCGATTGCGCGATCCAGTGTTTCGCCGCCAGCGATGAGCGCGAGCGGATCGAGATTGCCCTGCACCGGCAGATTGCTGGGCAAGGCCGAATCCGCCCAACGTGGATCGAGCGTTTCGTCGAGTCCGAGCGCATCGATGCCGACCTGCTCGGCATAATCGATCAGCTTGGCGCCGGCGCCCTTGGGGAAACCGATGATCGGCACATCCGGGTGGCGCGCCTTGACGCCCGTGACGATCCGCCGGTTGGGCTCGATCACCCACAAGCGGAACTGTTCGGGGCTGAGCGAGCCGGCCCAGCTGTCGAACAATTGCACCGCGTCCACGCCAGCTTCGATCTGGGCGCAGAGATAATCGATTGTCAGCGTGATGATCGCGTCGATGATGGCGCCGAACCGAACCGGATCGCCATAGGCCATGCGCCGGGCCTGTGCGTGATCGCGGCTGCCGGCGCCGGCGACCATGTAGGTTGCGACCGTCCACGGGCTGCCGGCAAAGCCAAGGAAGGTGGTTTCGGCTGGCAGCGCAGCCTTCACCTTCCGCACCGTTTCGATGACCGGCGCGAGCACAGCCGGCTGCGGTGTCAGGTCCGCCAGATCGGTATCGGTCAGGGGCGGTGCCAGGCGCGGGCCTTCGCCCGTCTCGAACCACAGCTTCTGGCCAAGCGCATGAGGCACGACGAGAATGTCGGAAAACAGGATCGCCCCATCGAAACCGAACCGGCGGATCGGTTGCAGAGTCACTTCGGCCGCGGCGGTGCTGTCGTAGCATAGGTCCAGGAATCCGCCCTTTTCCGCACGCAAAGCGCGATATTCGGCGAGATAGCGGCCAGCCTGGCGCATCATCCAGAGCGGCGAGCGGGCTTGGCGTTGGCCACGCAGGGTTGCGAGGAGCGGTCGGGCGGGCCGGCAATCATCCACGGTCCAATATCCTAAATATAAGACTCTAGAAGGTTGTTGGAGTCTGTTGGGGGGCGAATGACGGGCATTATTCGTTTGTCACGATTTTGCCAACAGCTTGACCCTGGCGGACGCGCCAGACGGCGGCGAGTCTCCACTTTGATCCACAGGACTCACAGGCTGTGCACAACGGAGGTCGCTGTGGATAAGCAGCGCGGCTTCCGATCGGTCAGCGGGGATGAATCGGCGAAACGAACTTATCCACAGTTCTGTCCCTTGTCTTATCCGCACATTGCTCACAGAGTCATGCCCATGGACCGCCTGAACCTGCACCTGCTCTCCGATTCCACGGGTGAGACGCTGGAGCATATCGGCAAGGCAGCCCTCGCCCAGTTCGAGAATATCGAGACGATCCGCCATTTCTGGCCGATGGTCCGCTCGGAGCAGCATCTCGGACGAATCCTGGAGGAAGTCGCCCGTAATCCCGGTATGGTGCTGTTCACGCTCGCCAACCCCTCATTGCGCCGCAAGCTGGAAAATGGCTGCCGCGCGATCGGCATTCCGTTCGTGGCTCCGTTGGATTCGGTGACGGACGCCATGTCGAACCTGCTCGGACAGGAAACGCGCAACCGGCCCGGCCGCAAGAATGTGCTCGACGACGCCTATTTCGCGCGGATTGACGCGATCCAGTTCACCATTGCCCATGACGACGGGATTGGCTGGGAGAATTGGGAGGAGGCGGACATCGTCCTTGCCGGCGTTTCGCGCACCTCCAAGACCCCGACCAGTATCTATCTCGCCAATCGCGGCTACAAGACCGCCAATATCCCGCTGGTGCCGGAATCACCGCCACCGCCCAGCCTGTTCGCGCTCAAGCATCCGATGGTGGTCGGACTGACGGCGGGTGCTGAGCGTCTGGTGCAGGTACGGCGCAACCGGCTTTTATCCCTCAACCAGACACCGGAAACCTCCTATGTGGATTTGGAGCGTGTGAATAGCGAAGTGGCCCATGCCCGTCGCATGTTCGCAGATCAGGGCTGGCCGGTGATCGACGTCACCCGCCGCTCGATCGAGGAGACGGCGGCAGCGATCGTCAATCTCCATCAGGAATGGCTGAGGAACCATCACCCGGCGACCGAAGCTTCCATGGACGGGCCGGAGGCATGAGCCCACCGCTGTTGCTTGCCTCGCAAAGCGCCAGCCGGCGCCGCTTGCTCACCGACGCGGCGGTGCCGTTCGTGGCGATCCATGCGGGCGTTGACGAGGAGGCGCTCAAGGCCGGGCTGATCGCGGAAGGTCTGGGCGCGCGCGACCTTGCCGATGCGCTGGCCGAATGGAAGGCGCGCCGTCCGTCGCTGCGCCATCACGGTGCTTTCGTGCTCGGCTGCGACCAGACGCTGGAGCTGGACGACGGCAATCGGATCGACAAGGTCGAGACCCGCGACGAGGCCGCCACGCTGCTGGCGCGGATGAGCGGGCGCGCTCACAAACTTCACAGCGCGGCGGTGATTGCCCAGGACGGCACGCCGATCTGGCGCAAGATTGAGAGCGTGACACTGCACATGCGGCCGCTCAGCCCGGCCTTCATCGCCCATTATCTCGATCTGGACTGGGAGCAGTGCCGTCATTGCGTCGGCTGTTACCGGATCGAGGGGCCGGGCGCGCAGCTGTTCAGCAAGATCACCGGTAGCCTTTTCGCGGTGCAGGGCCTGCCGCTGCTGCCGTTGCTCGACTATTTGCGCGTGCGCTCTATGTTACCGGCATGAGCAATACCCCCCGCCCTTATGCTGAAGTGATCGGCGACCCGATCGCCCACAGCAAGTCACCGGTCATCCACAATTTCTGGCTGGAAGAGCTGGAAATAGACGCTGAATATCGCAAGACGTGCGTGACCCGCGAGGAATTGCCCGGTTATTTCCTCCAGCGCCGCGCCGATCCGGACTGGCTGGGTTGCAATATCACCATTCCCCACAAGATCACCGCGCTCGACTATGTCGACGATCCAGGTGGCGTCCGCGAGCGGATCGGGGCGATTAATACGGTCGCCTGCGAGACGGGCGGGCCGCTGATCGGCACGAATACCGACGCCGGTGGGTTCCTCCAGCCGCTGCTCGCGCGCCAATGGCATGGCGGCCATGCGATCCTGGTTGGCACCGGGGGCGCTGCCCAGGCGATCGGCTTCGCGCTGCGCTCGGTCGGCGTCAGCGCGTTGACCATCGTTGCGCGCGACGCCGCCAAGGGACAGGCGCTGCTCGGCAGGCTGGGCATGGACGGCATGGTGCGGGATTTTGCTGCGCCGCTGCCGGCGGCTGACCTGCTGGTCAACGCCACCTCGCTCGGGATGACCGGCCAGCCGGCTTACGCGCCGGATCTCGCCGCCCTGCCCACCAGCGCGCTGGTCTATGACATCGTCTACGCGCCGCTCGAAACGCCGCTGCTCGCCGCCGCGCGGAAGCGCGGTCTGGAAACACTGGACGGCCTTGAAATGCTGATCGGCCAGGCGGCGCTGGCGTTCGACATCTTTTTCGATGCGCCGGCTCCACGCGAGAGGGACGCCGCGCTGCGCGAGCGCCTGCTTGCTCCCGCCTGACGCCGCCGCCGCGCGCATGACAGCGCTGCGCCATCATGGCCGTCCCAGCCATCGGCCGTTCCGGATCGGGCTGACCGGCTCGATCGGCATGGGCAAATCCGCCGTGGCGCGCATGTTCAGGCAGCTCGGCGTGCCGGTGTTCGATGCCGATGCGGAGGTGCACCGGCTGCAGGGGCCCGGTGGCGCCCTGCTCGCCGCGATTGAGGCGCGCTTTCCCGGCACCACCGGCGCGGCTGGGGTTGATCGCCGCGCGCTTGGCGCCCTCGTCATCGGCCAGCCGGCCGAGATGGCGGCGCTGGAGGCGATCGTCCATCCCGCCGTCGCGGCCGCCCGTCGCGCCTTCATCGCGCGACACCGCGGCCACCGCATCGTGCTGCTCGACATCCCCTTGCTGTTCGAAACACGTGGCGACCGGGCCGTGGACATGGTCGTCGTCGTCTCCGCCTCGCCGTTCGTGCAGCGCCGTCGCGTGCTCAGTCGCCCGGGGATGACACCGGCCAAGTTCGCCCGGTTACGTGCCAGCCAGATGGCCGACCATGCCAAGCGCGCGCGCGCCGATGTCGTGATTGGCACGGGCCGTCCCAAATGGCAGACAAAACAGCAGGTCACCTGCCTGCTCGCTTGCCTTCGAGCGGCCCTCGCCCGATAATGCCTTTCCAACGAGTCACGAGCCAAAATGCGCGAGATCGTCTTCGATACTGAAACCACCGGACTGGACCCGCTCACGGGGGATCGACTTGTAGAAATCGGCTGTGTGGAGCTGATCAACCGCATCCCCACCGGCGAAACTTTCCACGCCTATTTCAATCCCGAGCGTGCGATGCCATCGGCCGCCGAGGCGGTGCATGGCCTGTCCGATCGTTTCCTGGCAGACAAGCCGCGCTTTGCCGAGATGGCGGAGGCGCTGCTCGCCTTTCTCGGCGATTCCATGCTCGTCGCGCACAATGCCCGGTTTGACTTCGGTTTCCTCAACGCCGAGCTGGAGGCGTGTGGAATGCCCACCATTGACTATGCCCGCATGGTCGACAGCCTCGCCATCGCGCGCACCCTGCACCCGGGCGCCAAGCATAGCCTCGACGCCCTGTGCAGCCGCTATGGCATCGATCGCAGCCATCGCATCAAGCACGGCGCGCTGCTCGATGCCGAGTTGCTCGCCCAGCTCTACATCGAGCTGACCGGCGGCCGGCAGATCGGCCTCACGCTGGTGGCCGATGTCACGGCAGACACGGCTGTGTCGGCGGCGCTCACTCCCGCTGCCGCGGCTCCCATCATTGTCCGCCCGCCGCGTCATTTCGCGGCCAGTGCCGCTGAACTCGAGCGCCATGCCGCCTTCGTAGCCAAGCTCGATAATCCGCTCTGGCTGGACACGCCGCCATCCTGACCCGGCTGGCATATGCGGACCGGCCCACTAGATTGGTCTTACATACCGTGAAGACCCAGCAAGGAGATGAGTCATGGACATTCGCGTATCCGGCCATCAGATCGAAACGGGGGAAGCCCTGCAAACCCATGTCGAGACGCGCTTGCAGGCAATCGCGGATAAGTATTTCTCCCGCACCATCGGGTCCAACGTGACGTTCGGCAACGCGCCGCATGGCGCCTTCCGTTGCGATATCGTCAGTCACGTCATGTCTGGCCTGATCCTCAAGGGATCTGGGGTGGCGCAGATTGCGCAGCAGGCCTTCGACCAGGCGGCTGACCGCATCGAGAAGCAGTTGCGCCGCTACATGCGGCGCCTCAAGGGTCGGCATGAGCAGTTCGCCGCCGCCGAGGCGGAGCGTACGGATGCCGCCACCGGTATTACCAACGCGCATTACACCGTGTTCGAAGCGACCGAGAGCGACGAGGAAGTGACCGCGGACGCCCCCGCGGTGGTGGCAGAAATGTCGGTCGACATCCCCAGCGCTAGCGTGTCTGACGCCGTGATGATGCTGGACCTGCGGAACACCAACGCCCTGCTATTCGTCAATAGCGGCACCTCGGCGTTCAATATGGTCTATCGCCGCAACGACGGGACGATCGGCTGGGTCGAGCCGCCGCAGGCCCGCGCCTGAAGCTTCATGGGGATCGGGCCTTGCATGGCCCGATCCGCCCTGATTTGCGTCACCTCGGAGCGCCGCCGCCGCCAGGCGGTTGACCCGGAGTAGCTTTCCGCCTATCTGGCGCCACATTCTACCCGGCGGGTGCGATGGGCAAATAAGCTTCGCCGCGCGGCATTTTCCTCCCATTGGCGGCCGCAGGACACAGGTTTGACATGGATAATTTCAGCGACTTGCTCGCGGCCGAGGCCGTTTCCTCAGCAGTCAATATTTCCAACAAGAAGCAGCTTTTCCAGAAGCTGGGTCAGCTTGCGGCCAGCGCCTACGGCCTCGATACAACGGAAGTTATCGAGCGGATCACCGAGCGTGAACGGCTCGGCTCGACCGGTTTCGGCGGTGGCATCGCCATTCCTCATGCCAAGCTGGACAGCCTGGACAAGGTGCATGGCGCGGTGGTGCTGCTGAACGAGCCGATCCCGTTCGATGCGATCGACGACGCACCGGTCGATGTGGTGTTCATGCTGCTCTCCCCCACCGACAGCGGCGCGGAGCATCTCAAGACACTGGCGCGGGTCTCGCGGCTGTTGCGTAACGAGCGGGCTCTTGCGCGCATCCGTGGCGTGGGCTCGGACGCCGCGCTCTACGCTCTGCTGGCGGGTGGGGAGACGCGTGACGCCGCCTGAGCGCGCCGTGCCGTCCGGCGAAACCGCGCATTTCCGGGCGCTGGAGCGGCTTTACGATTCGGCGCCGATCAATCGGCTGTTTCCTTCGCGGCTCGACATCGTCGCTCCGGGGGAATCGCGCATCCGGTTCGAGGTTGATCCGGCCCATTTCCATGCCGCCGGAGCCAGCCACGGCACGCTCTATTTCAAGATGATGGACGACGCGGCCTTCTATGCCGCCAACAGCCTGGTGAGCGACCGCTTCTTGCTCACCACCGCCTTCAATCTGCTGTTCACAAAGCCGCTGCGCGCGGGGCCGGTGGTCGCTGAGGGCCGCTGGCTGAGCGGCAAGCGCCGCGTCTACATCGCCGAGGCCCGGCTGGTCGACGGCGAGGGTGAGGAGGTCGGACGCGGTACCGGCACGTTCATGCGCTCGACGATCCCGCTCACCAGCCTGCCAGGCTATGCGGGGGCACAGGCGTGAGTCCACGGCTGACCAGCCAACTGCTGGTCGGTGCCCTGGTCCGCCGCACGCAGGCCGCCGGCGGCAACGCCATGGTGCTCCACAAAGGCGAACCGATGAGCGGCGCGATCGTGGTGCAACTGCTTGAGCGAGGCGTGAACCGGGGCTTGTTCGAGCGCATGGCGAGCCTTTCGGGGGCGCTTGAACTCCACCCGTGCGGCCCGCCTCCAGACCGCCCGGACGCTGACTTTGCGCAGTATATTGAGCGTCGCACCGCAACCGACCCCGATATCTGGTTCGTCGAACTGGATACCGTATCGGGACAACAGCTCGCCGCCGAAATCCTATGTGCGGGTTGACACGGGCGCTTCAGGACGCAAAGAGCGCCCACCCGCGCAGGTTGCACAAGGGGGTCATGGGGGCCCGCCGAGCAAACACGCAGACGGGGGGCGGACCGCATTTCCGCTGACAGGCCTGATCTTCATGCCGTCGGGAAATGCGTCAGCCGACCCACCGCATAGTTCTGAGAGTAAATGCGTCATTCGTTCCTGGTCGCCGGTGTGGCGGCCGTCGGGCTGCTGTCGTCCACCTTGGCTCTGGCCGAAGTGACTGACGGGTCCGTTAATCTTCTGAAAGCCCCTCTTGAGGCTCCCGTCGTCGTCGATCAAGGCGCGGCACCTTTGACGGTAGAGCCGGACAACCAGATTTCTCCCACAACCGCACAGCTCGATGATGAAAGCGCCGCCCCGACGGCTGCGACGCTGGCCGATCTGGTGCATGCGTGGGATGTCGACGATCTCGCCGAGATGGACCAAGAGACCCGCTGTCTCGCCACCGCCGTCTTCTACGAAGCGCGCAGCGAGAGCCTCGCCGGCCAGCTCGCGGTGGCCCATGTCGTGATCGAGCGTGCCAAATCCGGCCGTTTTCCGAGCAGCTTGTGTGGTGTCGTAACCCAGCCGGGCCAGTTCAGTTTCGTGCGTGCCGGCCGTCTGCCGGATGCGCCGACGAGCGGGCGCCAGTGGCGCACGGCCGCTGCCATCGCCGAGATCGCGCAGGAAGAGAGTTGGGCCAATCCGGTGGAAGGCGCGCTCTATTTCCACGCAGCGCGGGTCTCGCCGGGCTGGAACCGGCCGCGCGTCACGCGCATCGGCGGTCATATCTTCTACCGCTGATCGCATTTTTCGACGGACAGGAACCGGGGGCGCGGCCAGGCTGCGTCCCCGCTTGCCGTTGTTCATGACTTGTTCTAGGCACGGGCGATGGACTCACCCGTTTCCGACCTCGCGCTCGCCGCATTGATGCTGGACGGCACCGCGCCGGCGGTGACGCGCGGCGTGCTACGGCTGTTCGCCCGGCACGATATTTTCGGTGTGCCGGAAGTGCCGCTGCCAAATGGCCGGCGACTGGACATCATGGCGGTCGATGCGCGCGGCGCGATCATCGCGGTCGAAATCAAGTGCAGTCGCGCGGATCTGCTGGGCGACGGCAAGTGGCCGGATTATTTCGATTATTGCGACCGCTATTTCTGGGCGGTTCCTGCCGGGTTCGATCTCACCCTTTTCGAAGGCGAGGCGCTGTGGCCGGCGCGCACCGGGTTGATCGTCGCCGATCAATATGATGCGGAGATCGTCCGCCCCGCCCCCAGCGAGCCGCTCTCCGCCGCGCGGCGCAAGGCTGAGGTCCAGCGACTCGCCCGCCGCGCCGCCCGCCGGCTTGCGCAGATCAGCGATCCCGACGGCCAGTTGCTGTGGGGCAGCGAGGGATAGGGAGCGGAAACCTGCGGGACAGCATGGAGCTGGGCGCCGAACGCATGTGAACAATGCCGTTCGGCTGTTTAGGTCAGCGTCGGTGAGAAGGAGGGCGATCCTACGGTGGACACCGGGCCAACGGGGGCGGTTCAACTTCTGGTCGCTCTAACGGGCTGACTCACTGCCTCTCCGCCTGCTGTTTTTCGCGCGCACGGCTTGGCAGTGCGGCGACTCTGTCGCTAAGGTCCTGCGGACAGACTTGGGAGAATGCCGTGAGCCAGACAGTCTATCCTGTGCCGGAGGAATGGCGCACGCGCGCCTATGTGGATGCGCAGGGCTATGCGGACCTCTATCGCCGCTCGATCGACGATCCCGAGGGCTTCTGGCGCGAGCAGGCGCAGCGGCTTGATTGGATCAAGCCGTTCACCCGCGTCAAGGACACCAGCTTCGACGAGGCCGATTTCGGCATCAAATGGTTCGCGGACGGCCAGCTCAATATCGCCGCCAACTGCCTCGACCGGCATCTCGCCGAGCGCGGTGACGTGCCGGCGATCCTGTGGGCGGGCGATGATCCCTCCGAGAGCCGCACCATCACCTATCGCGAACTCCACGAGGACGTCTGCCGCTTCGCCAACCTGCTGAAGGCGCAGGGTGTCCGCAAGGGCGACCGCGTCACAATCTACCTGCCGATGATCCCCGAGGCGGCGATGGCGATGCTGGCCTGCGCGCGGATCGGCGCGATCCACTCGGTGGTGTTCGGCGGCTTCTCCCCGGATAGTCTCGCCGGCCGCATCACCGATTGCGATTCCGCCTTCGTGATCACCGCCGACGAGGGGCTGCGCGGCGGCAAGACGATTCCGCTCAAGGCCAATGTCGATGAGGCGTTGACCCATTGCACCGGCGTCAAATCGGTCATCGTGGTCCGGCGTACTGGCGGCAAGGTCGCCATGACGCCGGGGCGCGACCATTGGTATCACGAGTTGCGCGACGCAACCGCGCCCGATTGCCCAGCCGAGCCGATCGGTGCGGAGGACCCGCTGTTCGTGCTCTATACCTCTGGCTCCACCGGCAAACCCAAGGGTGTGCTGCACACCACCGCCGGCTATTTCCTGTGGTGCGCCGTCACCCACCATTATGTGTTCGATTATCGCCCCGGCGACATTTACTGGTGCGCGGCCGATATCGGCTGGGTCACCGGCCACAGCTACATCGTCTATGGCCCGCTCGCCAACGGCGCGACCACGGTGATGTTCGAAGGCGTCCCCAACTACCCGGATTTCAGCCGCTTCTGGCAGGTTGTCGACCAGTTCAAGGTGAGCACCTTCTACGGCGCGCCGACCGCGATCCGCGCGTTGATGCGCGAAGGCGACGCGTGGGTGAAGAAGACCAGCCGCGCCTCGCTGCGCCTGCTCGGCTCGGTCGGGGAGCCGATCAACCCGGAGGCGTGGGACTGGTATCATCGCGTCGTTGGGGACAGCCGCTGCCCGATCGTCGACACCTGGTGGCAGACGGAGACCGGCGGCCATATGATCACGCCGCTGCCCGGCGCGATCCCGCTCAAGCCCGGCAGTGCCACCCAGCCCTTCTTCGGCGTGATGCCGCAGATCGTCGACGCGGATGGCAAGGTGCTGGAAGGGGCTTGCGAGGGCAATCTCGTCATCGCCGATAGCTGGCCGGGGCAGATGCGCACGGTCTGGGGCGACCATGAGCGCTTTTTCCAGACCTATTTCAGCACCTATCCCGGAAAGTATTTCACCGGTGACGGCTGCCGGCGCGACGCGGATGGCGATTATTGGATCACCGGCCGCGTCGATGACGTCATCAACGTCTCTGGCCACCGCATGGGCACGGCCGAGGTGGAGAGCGCGCTGGTCGCTCATGCCAAGGTGGCGGAAGCCGCGGTGGTCGGCACCCCGCATGATATCAAGGGGCAAGGCATCTACGCCTATGTGACGCTCAATGCCGGCGAGGAAGGCGACGATGCGCTGCGCAAGGAGCTGGTGCAGTGGGTGCGCCACGAGATCGGCCCGATCGCGACGCCGGACGTCATCCAGTTTGCCCCTGCCCTGCCCAAGACGCGCTCGGGCAAGATCATGCGCCGTATCCTGCGCAAGATCGCGGAGGGGCAAGTCGACCAGCTGGGGGACACGTCGACGCTCGCCGATCCCGGCGTGGTCGACAATCTGGTGGCGAACCGGCAGCGGGTGCAGGCCTGACGGCGGCGGGGGGACGAGAGCGGATCGCGACCAAGCGTCCGCTCGCCCCGAGCTAATCCAAGGGCCCCCCTCCGGCGCGACGGCTCGGGCCGGTGTCGACGGGTTTATGTTGTCGGGGCAGGCGTTATTTGGAAAGCCGACCTTCCGACAAGCTCAGGGCGGACGGAAACTGGGTCTCTGTCCGCTTAGAAACACCTGTAGGCTGTGGAGACAGGCCCTGAGAGCGAGCGAGGTCGCGAGGATGGACCCCGCGCGGTTCAGGCCGCCTTTGCGACCGCCTGTCCCTCACCCCTCTTGAGCCTGCGGCGATATCCCCCTAGCCTGCGGTGAAGCCCGACCCATCGTTTCGCCGAGACCCATGCCCCTGATTATTCGTCGCATTTCCGCTCTCCTCGCCCTGTTGCTCCTCTCGCTCCCCGCCATGGCCGCCGCGCCCAGCGCGACGCGGCCGACACCGGGCTATGTGCGGGTGAAGCTGGAGACGAGCATGGGCAACATTGTCATCGCGCTGGACGCCAAGCGCGCGCCCAAGACGACGGCTAATTTCCTCGTCTATGTGGATGACGGGCGGCTGGACGATACCAAATTCTACCGGGCCTATCGGCGCAAGGACAATGCGAAGCTCGGCTTCGTGCAAGGCGGCATCGATACGGAGGCGCGGCGCATCTACTTCCCCACCGTGCCGCTCGAAACGACCGACCAGACCGGCCTCAAGCATCTCCACGGCACCATCTCGATGGCGCGGCACAAGGATCCGGATTCGGGCACTGGCAATTTCTCGATCCAGATTGGCCCCAACCCCACCCTGGACGCGCGCCCGGGCTATCCCGGCTACGCCGCCTTCGGGCAGGTGGTGGCGGGGATGGACGTGGTCCAACGCATTCTGGCGCAGGAAACCTGCTGCGGACGCGGCGTCATGTTCGGGCAGATGCTCAAGCAGCCGGTGATGATTCACCGGGCCGTCCGGCTGGATGGCACCCCGAAGCCGAGCGGTGGCGTTAAGCCCTGGCTGATGCGCAAGCGCGAGCCCGCGAAGAAGTAGCGGCGCCTACGCGCAGGATGGGAGGGGTAGCGCGGATGCAGAGCGCCGCAGCCATCAGGGGCGGATTCGGGAGGCAGTCGGATTTAACCGGTGTCTCCGCTTGATCAGGGCGCGAACCGCTGCGTCCAGAAGGGCGCCGTGCTCCTGCGCAGGCAAAAGCTGAGCGTGGTGAGGAACGAGGTCCCATCCCCTGTTCCCCGGGGCCTCTGGCCTGTGCGGGAGCACATAATGGCGCGCCCATGCCGAGCGGGCCGTTTCAGTGTCCCGCCGTTCTCGTTTCGCCCGCTTGTACGGCGCAGGCTCCACGTGATCGCGCGCGCCACCGGTCGCTTCCCTGACCGGGAGTAACGAACGGCTGGCTCTGTTGCGCATCGTGGCTGGCAACTGCGTGGCCCGCGCCATCCCCAGCGTACCCAAGGCGATCCTAGACGGAAGGCGCTGGCTGCCCCTCCCCCGCATCTATCGTCCGAGCAGCGCCCGGGCTTGCCCGCTCAGTTCCGCGATCATCGCGGCGGTGGGATTGGCGGCGGCTTGGGCGCGGGCGATCAACTGGCGGTATTTGGTAACCGCCGTGTCGTTTGTCGCCAGCCAATCGGCGACAAACTCGCGGCAGGCCTTTTTCCCGGCCCTGGCGAGGAAGGTCAGGCGCATCTGCTGGAGATCGCGCGCGCTGCCGGCGACGAGCAGCCGTTCCCACGGATCGCTGGGGTGCATGCGCGCGGCGAGGCCTTGCAGCCAGTCGATGCCCAGCGCCTCGCCCAGCCGGGTAAACGCATGGGCGATGCTGATCTCATCCTGCCCCAGATCCTGGGCAAGCAGCGCCAAGCCGGTTGCGCCGTCCATCTTGACGAGCATGACCACCTTGGCCGCCAGCGCCTTGCCCACGCCGAGGGCGAGCAGCTCGGCCATCAGCCCCGCAGCGCGGCGCGCAGGCTCAGGCGGGAGCAGCGTGTCGACATCCTTGCTAAGCACCGCCAGCGCCGGGTGCAGCACGGCGACGGCCTCGCTCGGGCTCATGTTGGCCGGCAGCGAACGATGCGCGTCGCCGATGTGGCCGGCGATGGCGTTGGCCACCTGTCGGTAGAGGGTGAGGCGCGCCTGCTCGCTGAGCTTCGCCGCGTCGATCTCGTCCCACAGTGCTTTCACGTCGAACAGATGCTCGGCAACGGCGAAGCCGCGGGCGATCCCATCCAGCGTGCCGCCGGCTTCCTCCGCCAGCGTGAACGGCAGGATAACGCCAAGACGGTTGACGATGCGGTTGGCGAGCTTGGTGGCGATGATCTCGCCGCGCAGCTGGTGGGCGGCGATGGCGTCTGCTTCGCGCTTGCGCATTTGCGGGGGGAAGGCGCGCATCAGATCATCCGTGAACAGCGGGTCACTGGCGAGGTCGCTCTCCTCGATCGCCGCTTGCAGCGCCAGCTTGGCGGTTGAAAGGAGGATGGCGAGTTCTGGCCGGGTCAGGCCGAGGCCGTCGCCGGCGCGACGCAGGAGCTCCTGGTCGCTGGCCAGCCCCTCGACCCGCCGGTCGAGATGACCTCCGGCCTCCAGTGTATCGATCAGCCGCACATAGGAGGCGAGATCGTCGGTGCCGCCGAGCTGCGCGATGGAGAGGCCGAGCGCCTGCAGGCGATTGTCCTCCAGCACGATCTCGGCGACGTCGTCGGTCATCTCGGCGAGCAGGGCGTTGCGCGCCTCTTCGGCGAGCCGGCCCTCGATCATCTCCTTGTTGAGAGCGATCTTGATGTTCACCTCATTGTCCGAGCAGTCGACACCGGCGCTGTTGTCGATGAAGTCGGCATTGATCCGCCCGCCCTTGAGCGCGAAGGCGATGCGCCCGGCTTGCGTGACGCCCAGATTGGCGCCCTCGCCGATCACCTTGGCGCGTACATCCTCGCCGTCCACGCGCAGCCGGTCGTTGGCGGCGTCGCCCACGTCCGCATTGCTTTGCGCGGCAGCCTTTATGTAGGTGCCGATGCCACCGAACCAGAGCAGGTCGGTTTGCGCACGCAGCAGGGCGGCAATGAGCGCGGCCGGCTCAAGCGCGCTTTCGCTGCTGCCGATCAGGGCCTGCATTTCCTTGCTCAAGGGGATGCTCTTGAGGCTGCGCGAGAAGACGCCACCGCCCTTCGAGATGAGGGTCTTATCATAATCGTCCCAGCTCGAACGCGGCAGCTTGAACAGCCGGGCTCGCTCCTTCCAGCTCGCCGCCGGGTCTGGGTTGGGGTCGATGAAGATGTGGCGATGGTCGAAGGCGGCGACCAGCAGAAGCATCTTGCTGAGCAGCATGCCGTTGCCGAACACGTCGCCGGACATGTCGCCGACGCCGATCACGCGCACGCTCTCCTTCTGCACGTCGACGCCCATCTCCGCGAAGTGGCGGCGGACGCTAAGCCACGCGCCGCGCGCAGTGATGCCCATCTCCTTATGGTCGTAACCGTGCGAGCCGCCGCTTGCGAAGGCATCGCCCAGCCAGAAATCGCGCTCGATGGCCAGGGCATTGGCGACGTCCGAAAAGGTCGCCGTGCCCTTGTCGGCTGCGACGACGAAATAGGGGTCGTCCCCGTCGCGCACGACGATGCCCTTGGGATGCACCACCTTACCCTTGACGATATTGTCCGTGACCGAGAGCAACGCGCGAATGAAGATGCGGTAGCTCTCCGTGCCCTCCGCCAGCCAGGCGTCGCGGTCGGTCGGCGCAGGGAGCTGCTTGGGATAGAAGCCGCCCTTCGCGCCGGTCGGTACGATAACGGCGTTCTTGACGCGCTGCGCCTTCAGCAGCCCGAGAATTTCGGTGCGGAAATCGTCGCGCCGGTCGGACCAGCGCAGGCCACCGCGCGCGACGCGGCCGGCGCGCAGATGGACGCCCTCGACGCGCGGCGAATAGACCCAGATCTCGCGCCATGGCAGTGGCTTGGGCAGGCCGGGGATGCCGGCGCTGTCCAGCTTGAAGGCCAGCGCTTCCTGCCCGGCGGGGGTGAAGGCGTTGGTGCGCAACGTGGCGCGGATCACCGCCCGGTAGAGCCGCAGGATGCGATCATCGTCGATGCCGCTCACTTGCTCCAGCGCGGTGTCGATCTCTTGATCGAGCGCGGCGGCGGTGGCGTCGCGGTCGCGCGCCTGCGCCGGATCGTGTAGCGCGAGAAACAGCCGGACGAGCAGCCGCGCAATCCCCGCCTCACGACGCAGCGCTTCGACCACGGTGGTCAGCCCATAGGAGACGCCGGTCTGGCGCAGATAGCGGAAGATGGCACGCAGGAAGACGATGTCGCGCGGGCCGATATCGGCGGTGACGATCAGCTCGGCGAATCGGTCGTTCTCTGCCCGGCCCTCCAACACGGCATCGAGCGCTTCACTGACGGTCGCGGCGCGGGCCAGCACAGGCGCGGCCAGACCACCATCCTGCCGCTCCAGCGTGAAGCGCTGGATGTGGCCGAGCGCTTCGCCCTCCTCGCCCACCGCCGCGCTCTGTTCCTCGATCGCGCGGAAGCCGAAATTTTCCAGTGCTGGCACCGCTTCGGAAAGAACCAGCGGTTCCAGACTATAGACCTTGACGCGCAGCCGATGAGCTGCGTCTGCCCCCTCGTCCGGGCAGAAGCGCACGCTGCGCGCGTCCGGGCCGTCGAGGGCGTGCAGCGCGAGAATGTCCAGCGCCGCCTCCTCCGGCCCTGCGCTCTCGCGGTAGGAGATTGGCAGGCCGGGCGCATAGCGCTGGGCCAGGGTGAGCGCACGGGCGCCCTCGCCCTGATCGGCGAGGGCCTGCTCGACGGCGGGCACCCAGCCGCGCAGCATCTGCGCAAGCTGGCCGTCGAGCGCATCGGCATCGGGCATGTCGGCGTGCTGGCGCATGTCGAAGGTGAAGCGAACCAGGGCGAGGCCGCTATCCTCCAGCGCGATCGACCAGCCGAGCGGTGTGGCGCCGCTGGCCTCGGACAGCATCGCGGCGATCGCTTCGCGCTGGCCGGCGGAGAGATCGTCGCGCATCATCCAGACAAAGGCGAACATGTGCCGGCCCAACGGGTCGCGGACTAGTTCCAGCTTGGGGCGCGGCCGGTCCGCCAGTGACATGGCGGTGAGCGTGATGCGCTCCCGGTCCTCGGGCAGGAACGCCAGCATCAGGTCGTGCGGCAGGGTCGTGAGGGCGTGCACCATCGTCTTGGCCGCGTGCCCGTCCGGATCGTAGCCGAACCGAGCCATGAGGGTGGAGAGGGTATCGCGCAGGATGGGGATCTCTTCCGCCTTGGCGGCCAGCGCCGCGCTGGTCCACAAGCCGGCATGGATCGAGAGCGCCGACACTGTTTCGCCATCGCGGATCGGCACGATGAACAGGTCGATGAGCACCCGGCGGTGGACGCGCGAGAGGCGATTGGACTTGAGGACGAGCGGGCCCGCATGGCCGGCATCGAACCAGGCGAAAGCGGTCTCGATGGCGGTGACGGATAGCAGGGGCTCGTCGGTCAACGTGCAGATGCCCTTGGCGCGGCTTGCCTTGCCGTCGCGCCCGCGCTGCTCGTGGCCGAGCTGGGTGAGGTGGCGCTTGAGCAGCCAGCGCAGCAGGTCGCCGCCCTCGCCGGGGCCGAGTCGGTTGGCGTCCGCGTTCATCGCCTCGATCATCGGCCGCCAGCCACTCACGGCGGCGCGGACATGGGCCAACGTCACGTCGAGCGCCTTGGCGAGCGCCTGCCGCCCGCGCGCGTCAAGCCGGTCCGTCTCGATGTAGATCAGCGATTCGCGCCGCGCCTGGTCCTCGTCGCCGATGCTGACGAGGCGCCCTTCCCCATCCCTCAGCACCGGCAGGATCGGGTGGGCAAGCAGGTGGATGACCAGCCCCGCCTCGCTCAGGCAATTGGCGATGCTGTCGACCAGGAAGGGCATGTCGTGATTGGCGATGGCGAGGCGCTGGAGCCGGGCGCCGCCGTGCGCCGCGCGCCGGTCCTCGCCGCTGTCAATCGCGATGGCCGAGGCGCCCCCCTTGCGGATGGCCGCAGCCTCGGCGAGGAAGGCGGCCGCCGCCTCAACCCCACCGGTGTCGAGTAAGTCCCTTTCACTCCCGTGCAGCCCCTCGACCAGGGCCTTGGCGATGATGGAAATGGTGGAGTCGTTCCGCTGCACGGCTGCGCTCATGCGATCCTCTCCTTGACGGGTCACGTCTCAGGGGCCGGCGGCACCATGCGGCCGCCATTCGGGCCTATGACCGATGGTTAGTCCTCCGCCGGAGACACCGCAACACGCCAGCCGTGCCTTTTACCCGTGCGCAACCCGGCCGGCGCGGCCGCCGGAGACGGTCAGAGCTGGCGTGCCGCTACGGAATAGACGCGTCCCGACAGCCGGTCCGCGCCATCCAATGTGGCGACAACGGCGTGGCTGCCATCCGCTTCCTGACGCAGAATGACCACGGCGAGGCCGGTTTCGTCGAATGTGACGCCGTTTTCGTCGATCGGCCGGGCCTTGCCGAGCTTGCGGCGGGCGCGATTCGCAGCGGTGGCCGCCTTGGCCGGCGCGGCACCCCGCCGGGCCGCACGCACAATGGCGACGAGGCCCTTGAGGCCGCCCTGGACCTCGTGGAGATGATCGATCAGCGTGCCCGGCGCCATGTCGTGGTCCAGCGCAAATTCAATGGCGCAGACGAACTCGGCGAGGCGCGTCTTGTCGTAGGTTTCGCCGAACACCAGCTTGACCAGCGCGGTAAGCGGGCTGCGGGGCTGCGCGATCAGCCCGGCGTCGGCGAGCAGCGCGGCATAGTCCTCCGGTCGTGCGGCGGCAGCGCGTGCGAACGCATGGGCAAGGCCGACGGCGCGGTAGAGCGCGTGACGGGTGCGGCCCTCGCTGGCCGTTGCGGCGGCGGCGGCGTCGCGCGCGCGTGCCAGGCTGTCGGCGAGTGATTCGGTGGCATGGTCCACGGCGATCATCGCGTCGGTCAGCACGAAGCTGTCGTCCTCGTCGCCGGCGCTGGGCGCGTCGGCCCACACCGGGACGTCGGGCACGACGCTGAGCGCGGGAGCCGGCGCGGCCTGCACCTGGGCTGCGATGCTGTCGGAGAGCGCGTCGGTCGCCACTTCCTTCCAGTTGATGACGCCATAAACGAAGTCGATCGTGTCGTCGTCCGTCGAGAAGGGCATCATGATGCCGCGATACATGATCTCGGCACCGCGCTGGTTGGTGAACTCCGCCTCGAACCCGATGGGCGCGGCGTTGGCGACAATCTGGAGATAATGGTCGGTCAGCCGCGAGAGCAATGTGCGCGGCGGGATGTCGCTGGCGCGCGTGATCGGCGTGGTGATGTCGCATTGCGCCGCCAGGGCGCTGCCGAGAAAAGCGATGGCGGGGTTTTCGACGCCGCTCGTGAAATCCAGCAGCACGCTGTGCGAGCCGAAATCATGCAGCTCGGACGGGTTGAGCGCCTCGATGCTGGGCAACGCGCGGTCGCCGAGCAGCGAAGCCCAATAATTATAAGCGCGGATATGCATGCGCCGCTCGTCGAACCGGACGATCGGCGGCGCCTCCATGGCCTCGTCGAGCAAGCCGGCCTCCTCGGGGCGGTCGTGCTGCTGTGTGTTCATTGGTGACCTGCCAATCCGCTATGTCGTCGGCCGAGTGTGCCGAAGAAGGGTAAAAGCCGGGTAAAGGGCGATCGGCCCCGCGCCGGCCCGCGCGGAATCAACGATGGGGTGCGGCTATGGCTTGCCAGACGGGCAGGCTGCTGGTAAGCGCCGCCGCTGCATCAAGGGCACCTACGGGCGCCTGCACCGGAGCCGCTTTAGCTCAGCCGGTAGAGCATCGCATTCGTAATGCGAGGGTCAGGTGTTCGAGTCACCTAAGCGGCACCATTCCTTTTTTGTAAAACATTGCCGTTGGGTCCACTGCCCGCTTGG